>ULVK01022656.1_pt1 | contig 18287 bp, 19 predicted proteins | sample 1959311 | NCBI WGS metagenome assembly ULVK01 (sample SAMEA4835783, study PRJEB28245) | human gut metagenome | biome: gut microbiome; material: fecal sample | place: Denmark | collected 2008 | reverse complement strand
TTTGAATGATTTTTCGCATTTCACTTACTTTTGACTATAAATAGAAATAAAATGAGCCTGACATACAATAAAGCTCTGCAGTGGCTATTCTAAAAAACATTTTACCATTATGCTGCAGAGTTAAACATGCATCCGCAATATTTATGTGTTAATAATATATAAAACCCCTATCACATTTTAGAATATAACATATAAAAGGTGTAACTTTGCAGCCGCTATTACGAGTTAATAGCATTAGTACAAACAAAAAATACAATAAAAAATGGCAACAAAAATCAGACTGCAGCGTGGCGGACGCAAGAGCTATGCTTTCTATCGTATCGTTATCGCTGACTCAAGAGCACCACGTGATGGTAGATTTACTGAGAAAATTGGTACTTATAACCCTAACACAAATCCTGCTACCGTTGATCTCAATTTCGATCGCGCCCTTTATTGGGTAGAGGTAGGAGCACAGCCTACAGACACTGTACGCAACATTCTGAAATCAGAAGGCGTATATCTGATGAAGCATCTTCGTGGCGGTGTTAAGAAAGGCGCATTCGATGAGGCTGCTGCACAGTCAAAATTCGATGCTTGGAAAGCCAACAAGCTGAAGACTAACGATGCAATACGTCAGAAAGACGAGCAGAACAAGAAAGACGCTGCAGCTAAAGAGCTTGAAGCAGAAAAGAAAGTCAATGAGGCAATAGCTAAGAAAGTAGCTGAGAAGAAAGCTGCCGAAGCTGCTGCAAAAGCAGAGGCTGAAGCTGAAGCAACAACTACAACTGAGGAAGCTCCGGCTGAGGCATAATAGAATAATAAATTATTGCCTAATTTAAGAAACAAATAAAAATATGCGATTGATAAGTTTATCAGTCGCATATTTTTTTGTTTATGCCGACATGATTAAATGTTATATGTAAAAACTGAAATATGTTTCCGGAATCAGCAGAAACCTTGTGTGGACTGATTTTATTAATGAGGCTCAACAAAACATCGGAATATATACTGACAATGCTGGATGATGAATGCCGTGACAGCACTAATCTTATACTATAAATATATCACGTTGTCACATAAGATAAATCATCACGACAAGACATACGTATAATTTCCTTCTCTTCCCTACTGCCTAATACCTGTATTTTCAAAGAAAACCCGAAGAACGACTTACAAATTTTCTTGACATTATTTTGACAAAATGAAATCAGAAACTAGATTTAATGGGATGTTAATCCTGCATTATAAAAACCGTTTCCGGCTGTAACGTCTGTGCATATACCCTATGCTGTAGTCCCAAATGATACATCTCACATTCTGATTACGTCCGTTTTAGGGTCCGATCAAGCCCATATTAGGACGTAAAATAGCGCTTTTCAGCCCCTGATATGGACTTAATCGCATACCGAAATGGTGCTTAATGTAAAACCAAGAAAAAGACTTTAGATGTAAGTTATTGACATACAACATATTATGAAAGACTATTATAATTCGCATATTTGCATCCGAGGGAAGGCCAGCCAGCAAATAGCCGCTTATTTTTCGGGGTAGAACAGGAAACTATGATGAGAAAATAGGAATCCGCTTACATTTTGAAAGTCGCCCATATCGGTTTAACCCAAATCGGTCATTAGAATTCAGTCTGTATTGTTGCTTTATATTGAGCATATTTTTGTTGGATTTTTGCAGGCATAGCGGGCTATGTCAAGAAAAATCCTACAAAAAGAGGCCAATGGAAAACAAAAAGACGGCTGAAAGCATGAATGCATAAAATATATAAAAACATATGCGGTCTAATGATCGATTGGGGTTTAACCTCTTCGTCCGTTAAATGTCTTGTGGGTTTCGTTCTATTGGCGGGCAAGCACAACGGACATATTGGTAGAAGCCACTGCAAACTGCGTCGAGACACGTGACGGATCGCGGCTGACGTCAAAAGAACGGGATACATGGAATAGCAATAACTATAATATAAAATGAATACCTGCCGGACGGACGGGCGATTGGAGTTTCATTTCATCAAAACTCAACAAATCTGTACAGGAGTGGAACCGCAATTTTATATTGCAATATATCACCGCCGCATTTATACTAAACCGGTTCCACTTTCTTATGATAATCTATAACCATAAACAGCAATCATGCCACTGATAATGAGCAAACATTTGACATGACACCGAATAAACATCACTTACAGAGAAGCATGTCATTTATTCGACAACAGAGAATCAACAACCTTCCACAATACCGGCATCAACCCATTGCTTAATCAGCGCCTTAACATCATGCATTGCAGTTTCCTTATCTACATCATATTCAGCAGTAAGCAGCTCGGTCAAAGTATCAGCATCAAACTCCTTGTTCTGTACTTGTTTCCATAAATACGCAGAACTTTCGTTCATACTTATGATATTACAGAAATCAATGTTCTCCTTACCCTCAGCAACAATTATATACTCGCCGCAAACTTCCCTCAAGTTAAAGTCTTTCTTAATTTTCATTTCTATTATTAAAGTAATATTTTAACTGTATGAAACTATCTAAAATGGTACAACATCCAAGTCGTCTGAAGGTAAAGAGGCCATGGGATCAATACCTCCATTCACCCTACTTCCTATAATTTCAGCATCCAATGGCGGTGTATCAGACTTGTTATAAGTTTTTTCAGGATCCTGGAATCTGGTAAATTCTCCACGGAATTTCAGCAAGACATCACCCGTCGCACCTTTTCGGTGTTTGGCAATTATTATCTGAGCCATACCGCGCAAATCGTTTCCCTTATCATCTTCCAAAATATGATAGTACTCCGGTCTGTGAACAAACAATACCATATCGGCATCCTGCTCGATAGCTCCTGATTCACGCAAATCGCTTAATTGCGGTCGTTTGCCATCAAGTCCTTCACGATTCTCCACAGTACGGTTCAACTGAGAAAGAGCCAATATAGGTATATCAAGTTCCTTTGCCAATCCTTTCAATGATTGGGAAATCTTTGATACCTCCTCCTGTCTGCTACCAAATCTCATACCACTTGCATTCATCAGCTGCAGATAGTCAATCATTATTATCTTGACACCTTTTTCTCTTACAAGTCGTCTTGCCTTTGTACGTAACTCAAATATAGACAAACCTGCCGTATCATCTATATATAGAGGTGCGCCCTGTAAACGTCTTATATTTTTATCGAGCCTTTCCCATTCGTCCGGAGATAATTGTCCATTAAGCATTTTATTTCCTGGAATTTCGCATACATTTGATATCAATCTGTTTACCAACTGCACATTGTTCATTTCCAAAGAGAAAAAGGCAATTGGAATCTGATGGTCCACAGCAATGTTTTTTGCCAACGAAAGGGCAAATGAAGTTTTACCCATCGCAGGGCGTCCTGCAATAATCACCAAGTCGGAGCTTTGCCATCCACTTGTCTTCTCGTCCAACTTCGCAAATCCGGTAGGTACACCCGTAAGTCCTCCACTGTTTGCAGATGCCTTTTGAAGTATCTCGACAGCCTTTGTTATGACAGGATCTATCTGGACATAGTCCTTCTTCATATTTCTTTGGGAAAGTTCAAAGAGACTACCTTCCGCTTCCTGCATAAGTTCATTTACATCTACTGTCTCATCAAAAGCCTTCGTCTCGATATTGCTGGCAAACGAAATCAACTGACGCGCCAGAAACTTCTGAGCCAATATACGGGCATGATACTCAATGTGGGCAGACGAAGCTACGTGTGAGCTTAATTCTATAATATACGCAGGACCGCCAACATCCTCCAGTGTACCTTCTTTCTTCAGCTCCTCAGTAACACTCATAATATCTACAGGATCCTCATTCATATTTAATGTACGAATGGCTGTAAATATCTTTTGGTTACGTGGCTCGTAGAATGCTTCCGGGGTTAAAATTTCTGATATTATTGAAAAAGCATCTTTATCAATCATCAATGCGCCCAATACAACCTTCTCAACATCCAATGCCTGCGGTTGTAAATGTCCATATTTACCATCAAAAGAAACCTTTGACTTACTCTTATTTGTTGTTTTAGCTTGACTTGAACTTTTTTCGGGCATATATATAATACTTCTATATTAAAAGATGATGGATAAATATATCTGATGTTTTCCTAATCAGATTATGCTCATATTCTGTTGTTTTCCGGAAAGACTATTGTTGGGGTAAATGTCTTGGCTTCATTAAAATCCATCAATGCGTATGAGATGATAATGACAGTATCTCCCACGACAACCTTTCTTGCAGCAGCGCCATTAAGACATATACATCCGGATCCACGTTCACCCTTAATAATATATGTCTCGAAACGCTCTCCGTTGTTATTATCTACTATCTGCACTTTCTCGCCCTCTATCATATTTGCAGCATCCATCAGATCCTCGTCTATGGTTATGCTGCCCATATAGTTTAAATTGGCCTCTGTAACCTTTACACAATGCAGTTTTGATTTCAATACTTCTATTAACATATCACTATCCCTTATATGTTATGTGATCAATAAGTCTTATCGGAGTTTTTCCACAAAAAACAGTTATACATCCTGAAATGCCAGAACATTCATCCCAATCATTCACATCCTGAAGTGTATCGCTGTTTACAATTGAGAAATATTCAACATTCAATTCCGGGTATTCATTTATTGCATTAACTACATAATCATGTGTTTCTTTGACACTATGACTCTTTGCATAGTCCACACTTTCCTTTAATACCCGATATATATTAGCTGCGACATTACGCTCATCATCTGAAAGGAGTGCATTTCGGGAACTCATTGCAAGACCGCTCTTTTCTCTTATCAACTCACATTCTACGATTTTCACACTCAGTCCCAGACTTTTTACAAGCTGCTTTATTACAGCGACCTGCTGCCAATCCTTCTCCCCGAAATAAGCTCTATCCGGCTTTGTTATATAAAATAACCTGGAAACCACTTGACAAACCCCGTTAAAATGTCCAGGGCGATGGGCTCCTTCCATAACAGTTGTAACAGGAGGGAACTCGAAATGACGGGTATCTGGAATAGGATACATTTCGCTCACAGATGGCGCAAATACGAAATCAGCTCCACATGATTCCAATAATTTACAATCAGCTTCAAGATTCTGTGGATAACGTTCAAGGTCCTTTTTATCGTTAAACTGAGTTGGATTCAAGAAAACGGACACAACAGTAATATCGTTTTCTTCAATACAACGTTTAACAAGTGAAAGATGTCCTTCGTGCAGAGCTCCCATTGTAGGAACCAAACCAATTGATTTCCCCTGTTTGCGAACTTCAAACAATTCATTCTGAAGTTCAACAATCTTCTTACATAACTTCATGATAATTTATGTTTTATACCCTAATGATATACATTGGCGTTGCAAAATAACAACATTTTTCTTAAACAAGAAAGAATAAATCTGAAAATATACCAATTAATATTTAATGATGGCGGATTTTCTTAAAATGACACCAAATATGAAGTTTTTTTAGTAACTTTGCAAAGTTATACATGAGTGAAATTATTAAACTCCTGTTTTATATTTTATAGTTAAAGGAATGGCAAATAAAATTTTATTTATCAACCAGGAAATATATCCTTATGTTCCAAAGTCAGAAATGTCCATCATGGGCCGTGAGCTTTCGAACAAAATGCAGGAAGAAGGTTATGAGATTCGTACATTCATGCCCAAATGGGGTAATATAAATGAGCGAAGAGGACAGTTACATGAAGTAATACGTCTTTCCGGAATGAATCTCATTATCGACGATACTGATCATCCTCTTATAATAAAAGTCGCATCTATCCCCCAGACAAGACTGCAGGTGTATTTCATAGACAATGACGACTTTTTCATGAAACGCCAGATGGCATGTGACGAATCAGGTAAAGAATATGAAGATAACGGAGAGAGAGCTATTTTCTTTGCAAGAGGTGTACTGGAAACTGTGAAGAAACTAAGATGGTCACCAGATATAATACATTGTCAAGGTTGGATGGCAGCAGTGGTACCAATCTACATAAAACTCGCATATAACAATGAACCGACGTTTTCAAATACAAAAATTGTCACGTCTTTATTTAAAGAAGAACTAAAAGAAAACCTTGGAGCGAACTTCAAGAAAAGCATTGAATTGCGCGATATATCTGATGATACATTGAATAAATATAATGATGTGTTTGATTTCACAGAACTGGGTAAACTTGCTATAGATTATAGTGATGCGATTATCGAAGCTGAAGAAAATGCAAATAACACATTACTTAATTATGCAATAGATAATAATAAAGAAATATTAAGATATAATCCAGATGATTATATAAAGAATTATAAACTATTGTACGACAAGATTTTACAAAAAAAATAATAGATACTTATCTTAATTGTAAACAACCAAACAAGTTATTAGAGTCATGAAGTTCTTTTATATATCCGCAATTATTCTCTCTGCATTTTTATTCGGATCGTGCGATGACAATACGGATGAGATTGGTTCATCACTAATAGGAGACATGGATGATCTGGAAATAACCCCAGCATCATACCAAATATCTACACGCTCCATTATTGCTGACTCCGTATATTCAAGAAATACAATTGGATATCTCGGAAAAATACGCGATCCGGAAACAGGAGCATACATTACGAGCGATTTTACGACACAATTTCACACCTTGGAAAACTATGAGTTCCCTGTTAAGGATAGTATCCGCAGTTTAATTGATGGAGAAATTGTTGCAGACTCATGCGAATTAAGATTGTATTATAACAATTATTATGGAGATTCTTTGTCAACAATGAAGCTCACTGCATACGAGATGCAGACGCCAATGGCTGAGAACAAGAAATATTACTCAAACTATGACCCGATGAAAGACGGGCTCATTAGAGATAACGGAATCAAGATAAACAAATTATACACATTGACAGACCTTAATGTCGATGAAGATACGCGAAATGATGCAAACCATACGGCAAATATTCGTGTAAAACTTGATCAGGAATATACCGATAAGGATGGAGTAAAATATAATAATTTCGGTACTTATCTCATGCGTAAATATTATGAGGACCCGTCAAACTATAAAGACTCATACACGTTCATACACAATCTTGTTCCCGGATTCTATTTTAAAATGCAAGGCGGGCTTGGCTCTATGGCATATATAAGTGTAAGCCAATTGAATGTTTATTTCAGATATTCCGTTAAAGTAGACACCACTTTAACCACTCAGGTTGGAGTTTCATCATTTGCAGGTACTGAGGAAGTATTACAATCGACACGAATAGCCAACGATAACAACACACTGAAAAGACTTGCAGCAGACAACCACTGCACGTATATCAAATCTCCGGCGGGCATTTTTACGGAGATGACAATACCTGTTGATGATATAATGAACGGTCATAGGAATGATACGATTAATACTGCGAAGGTGGTTCTTCCACGAATAAACAATGATACACAAAATGAATACGCGCTGGATATTCCGCAAAATTTATTGATGATACCGGCAGGAGATATGTATTCATTTTTTGAAGATGGTAAGGTTGTTGATTACAAGACATCTTTCATAGCATCTTATGACAGCAAGAAAAACAGTTATACATTTAATAACATCAGTACTCTTGTGAAAGCAATGGACCAAAAAGACCGTACTGATGAGAAGTGGAATAAAGTAGTAATCATTCCTGTCACCGTTACCTATAATACGGATAACGAGATTATCAAGGTTGCGCATGACATGTCTCTAACAAGTACAAAGCTTGTCGGTGGAAGTGAAAATCCATACGAGCCACTCACAATAGACGTGATATATAGTAAATTCAAATAAAGGTAATGGCAGATAATTTTCTTGAAAGACAAAGAGCCGATTACGAGAAGCGCAAGAAGGAATGGTTGAATAAGAAAAAGCATACATCCATTTCGTACAAGGTTTCATTAATTTCTCACGAGGATGCAGATTAATATATCTAAAATACAATAAATAAGAAAGGTCCGGAATATTTATTCCGGACCTTTTTATTTTAAAAATGAAACTTATCTGTATTATTAAGCTCTATTTGTTTTAACTTATTTCTCAATATGTCTACTTTAGATTTCCTAATTGAGAAATTCATATCACAAACATTATTATTATAATCATTTGACAATATACGTGGAGATAATTCCTTTACAACCTTCATGACACTGTTTGTCAGTTCGTAAGGGAATTTAAATCTGACGGTCTCTTCTATCTGTTTGACCACAACCTTTGCAGAAGATATAGCCTCTGCTGCAGCGGTACGATATGCGACAATAAGTCCGCTTGTACCAAGATTCACACCACCGTAATAACGAATGACCACAACAAGAATATCTGTCAGATCATTCTTGATAATCTGTCCAAGTATAGGCTTTCCTGCCGTACTGCTCGGCTCTCCATCATCATTTGCCCTATGGCGACTCTTATCCGAACCTAAAATATAAGCATAGCATATATGCCGAGCATCATAATGAGACTTATGATAACCTGCAACAATATCTTTTACTTCATCCTCTGATGTAACATGATGAACAAAAGCGTAGAACTTGCTACGCTTCTCACTATAAAAACCTTCTGCTATATCTGAGGTTACAGTCTTATACTCATCTGAAATAATATCCATATCATAAAATTATTTAAGGGGCGAACATGTCGCCCCTTTCACTAATATGCGAAAATCAGATCTCGCATATTATTTCATTTCACATACTTAAGACAGCTTGTGTATGACAAGTCCTGAACGCAATTTGGGCTCAAACCATGTAGCCTTAGGCGGCATTATGGCTCCACTGTCAGCAATGTCCATAATCTGTTTCATCGACACTGGATACAGTGCAAGTGCAGCTCTCATTTCACCACTATCCACTCTTCTTTTAAGTTCTTCCAGTCCCCGGAGACCGCCGACAAAGTCTATACGCTTATCGGATCTGAGATCCTGAATATTGAGTATCTCGTTCAAAATAAGGCGTGTTGATATGTCAACATCAAGAACCCCTATTGGATCGGAATCATTATATGTTCCATCCTTAGCAGTAAGGGAATACCAATGGCCGTCCAGATATAGCGAGAAGTTATGAATGTGCGATGGCTTATATATATCACATTCCTTGTCCTCAATAATAAAGTTTCTTTTCAACGCCTCGATAAATTGTTCAGACGTAAGCCCGTTAAGATCCTTTACCACTCTATTGTAATCCAATATCGTGAGCTGTGAAGCCTGGAAACATACTGCCATGAAATAATTGTACTCTTCATTGCCCGTATGATTCTTGTCTTTCTTTGCAAGTTCAGCTCCCACCAACGCGGCAGCCGCACTGCGATGATGACCATCTGCAATATATAGAGCTGGTATTTTCGCAAACTCCTCAGTAATGGCTTTAATGTCATTATCATCACTGATCACCCAAAACTGATGTCTGAATCCGTCAATAGGTGCGATAAAGTCATACTCAGGAACTGTCTGGGCATATCGTCTTATAATCTCATCCAGCTTCTCATTATCAGGATAGGCAAAGAACACCGGCTCCATATTTGCGTTGCATGCACGCACATGCTTCATACGGTCTTCCTCCTTATCACATCTTGTAAGCTCATGTTTCTTTATTACTCCGGACAGATAATCGTCAACAGCTGCGCCTACGACAAGGCCATACTGCGTCTTACCGTTCATGGTCTGTGCATACAAATAATAGTTCTCCTTATCATCCTGAACCAGCCAGCCGTTATCCATAAACTTATTAAAGTTATCAGCGGCTTTCTGATATACCCTCGGATCATATTCACTCACATCTTCATCGAAATCTATTTCAGGCTTTATTATATGATAAAGACTCATTTCGTTGTCGCCGGCCTCCTCACGTGCCTCCTTACTGTTCAACACATCGTATGGACGCGACTCAATACGTTCTACCAAGTCTTTCGGTGGACGTATTCCTTTAAATGGTTTTATTTTTGCCATTATTATTTATTTACTTGGAACTTGGTACATCCTTCCTTAAAATATGCATTTATCTGGACAGCAGCAGCTATACCTGCATTTATATTAGCTTCTGCAGTCTGTGCACCCATCTTTTTAGGAGTGCTGAAATAACGTCCTTCAAAAGTCTGGAACTCTGCGTCGGCATCAGGCTTGATATCTGTTATGTACTTCAGGTCGGTACGTGTCTTCATTACTTCCAACAGTCCGGCTTCGTCTATCACTTCCTTTCTTGCCGTATTGATCAGTATAGCATTCTTTTTCATCTTGCCTACCAATTCCTTATTTATTGACTTCACTGTTTGCGGTGTTGCCGGAATATGAAGCGAAACAATATCACAACCAGAGAACAGTTCATCCTGAGAATCAACAGCAGTAACTCCGTCCTTCTCTATAACTTCCTTCGGACAGAAGGCATCATAAGCATATATTTCCATACCGAAACCTTTAGCTATACGTGCCACATTACGTCCGACGTTTCCATAGGCCAGAATACCAAGTTTCTTGCCTTTGAGCTCACTTCCTGTTTTGCCATTATAGAAGCCTCTGCATGCATATACTAATAATCCGAAAACAAGTTCAGCCACAGCATTTGAATTCTGTCCAGGTGTGTTCTCCACAACAACATTTTTCTGTTTTGCATATTCCGTATCAATATTGTCGTATCCGGCTCCGGCACGGACAACAATGCGCAATTTCCCTGCAGCGTCAAGTACAGTGGAATTTATCTTGTCTGAACGAACGATAAGTGCGTCAGCATCTTTTACCGCGTTCAACAAATCCTGAACATCTGTATATTTCTCAAGAAGCACCAATTCGTTTCCTGCTCCTTCTATTTCCTTTCTTATTCCATCTACTGCAGCTGCGGCAAACGGCTTTTCTGTTGCAACTAATACTTTCATAATAGTTTAAATTATTGGTTATTATAAATTTATAAGAGCGGATAATGACATATCCGCCCTTTTATTAAACCTTAGTTCATACTGAATCAATGCTGTGCCTCGAAGTCTTTCATACATTTAACAAGTGCCTCAACGCCTTCAATCGTCTGAGCATTGTAGCAACTTGCCCTGAATCCTCCGACAGAACGATGACCCTTCACGCCTACCATACCGCAAGAAAGAGCATAATCGAGGAACGGCTTCTCCAATTCCTTATACTCATCGCTCATAACGAAACATATATTCATGAGCGAGCGGTCTTCCTCATTAGCTGTTCCGCGGAACAGTTTGTTTCTATCTATTTCTGCATACAATATTTCAGCTCTATCATGTGCGAGTTTGTCCATTGCCTTAAGACCACCCTGCGCCTTTATCCATCTCAATGTCTCCAAAGCAGAATATATAGGAACTACAGGCGGAGTGTTGAACATTGAACCTTTCTCAACATGTGTACGGTAATCCAACATTGTTGGTATTGCACGGTCAACCTTGCCGAGAGCGTCATTCTTCACAATAACAAGAGTGACACCTGCCATTGAGAGGTTCTTCTGAGCACCGGCATAGATGCAATCGTATTTTGAAACATCCACCGGACGGCTGAATATATCAGACGACATATCTGCTATCAGTCTTACCGGTACATCCAAATCATGTCTTATCTCTGTTCCGTATATTGTGTTGTTTGTTGTAATGTGCAGATAGTCTGCATCTTCCGGACAAGTCCAATCCTTCGGTATGAATGTGTAGTTGGCATCAGCCGATGAAGCAACCTCTACCACCTCACCGAACAATTTAGCCTCTTTCATGGCCTTTTTAGCCCACACACCAGTGTTGAGATATGCAGCTTTCTTCTTAAGGAAATTATATGGAACCATACAGAATTCAAGAGAGGCACCACCACCTAAGAAAAGGACGGAGTATCCCTCAGGGATTTCTAACAATTCCTTGATTAAAGCTACAGCCTCGTCAACGACCAGTTGGAAATCTTTGGATCTGTGACTTATTTCTGCGAGTGAGAGTCCAGAACCATTGAAGTCTAAGATCTGTTTTGCCGTATTCTCAATAACGACTCTTGGAAGCATTGACGGACCGGCATTAAAATTGTACTTCTTCATCTGTATGCGTATTTTAAGTTAGTAAATTTAATAGGCCAAACAACATTTGGCTTGCCAAATATACATTAATATTTCGACATGAACAAATAAATCATTAATAATTTTGTCAGACAAGAATATGATAAAATATTTCCAAAAGTTGTATCCTATAGCCGTTTTGTAAAACTGAAAGAATAAGTGACTATCCCTTTGAGACCATTCCTCAAGGCAACACTTTTGGACAAAAGTATTGTCATCAGCCTCATTGCCGGCACTCATTTACGTATATGCAAAAACAAGAAAATTCGTATCAGTAGGCTATTCAAGACAATAACTCAGAGGGACAAGAGCTCCACATATCGACTCTTCGGATTCAAACTATATCTGATATATAACGGACGTGGGGAACCTTTGGATTTCATGATTGCAGAGAGAAGTATATGACCATAAATCTCTCAAACACAGGTTCTTCGTGGAATACATCCATTAAAAAATCATCGAAAACGAGGAACGTATTAATAGGAATCTCTTTGAGTGTTTACCTGTCAATGGCATAAAACTTATAACCAGATAAAAAGTGATATAAAATGAACGCTGATATTGCTTTGAGACAAACATATTCTCAAGAGAAGAGCCATTACAAAAGAAAGGAGATAAACACATGCAGCATACATGTATTTATCTCCCACTCTATATTTTTCTGCGTATATGTTCTGCAGAGCGTGTTATTCTATCACAACAAGAGGTGTATCCTCCATCACGTTCTCGCCCTGTTTTACACAAATAGCAGTAACCTTACCACTCTTCTCGGCCTGAAGGTTATTTGCCATCTTCATTGCCTCAAGAACAATAACAGTGTCACCTTCCTTCACCTCATCGCCTACTGCAACGCATATTTCTGTGATAACACCTGGAAGCGGAGCTCTAAGAGCATTTGCTGTATTTACATTACCTGCAGATACTGAGCTCTCTTCACTTTCGGCTTCAGCATTGGCTACAGGCTTTACAACGACTTTCTTTTCCGGTTTCGGTTCTTCTTCCATTTCAACGTTGTAATCAACTCCGTTGACATTGACGGTAACAACATTTTCAACTACCTCGCCAATTTCGACTTCGTAGTTTTTCCCGTCTATTATATATTTATATTTCTTCATATCAAAAATATCTCTTTAAGGATGTTGTGTCATCTGAAGAATATGGGCATTCCATAATGTTCCAGACGGATTTCTTTTTATTGTTATTATACCAGGCTCCTCATCATGCACATTGTTTCCACGGAAATCGTGCAATGCAAGAGCTATCGCTGCGAATACTGCGCTATCTGATTTTGTCATAATCAATAATTATTTAATTACATTGGCATGCATCCATGCTTCTTTGCCGGCAAGCTCTGACGTTTTGTTGCAAGCAAAGCAAGACCACGACAGATACGGAAACGTGTATTGCGCGGCTCTATCACGTCATCAATGTATCCGTATTGTGCTGCCTGATAAGGATTTGCAAACATCTCTGTGTATTCTTCCTCTTTCTCTGCAAGGAATGCTTTAGGATCCTCTTTGGTCTTTGCCTCTTTTGCACAAAGAATTGCGACAGCACCACTTGCACCCATTACAGCGATTTCAGAAGTAGGCCATGCAAAATTCAAGTCGGCACGCAGCTGCTTGCATCCCATAACAATATGACTTCCTCCATAACTCTTACGCAGCGTAACTGTAATCTTTGGAACAGTAGCTTCTCCGTAAGCATACAGAAGCTGGGCACCATGCAGAATGACGGCATTGTACTCCTGACCTGTACCAGGAAGGAATCCCGGAACATCTACAAGTGATACTATTGGAATATTGAAAGCGTCACAGAAACGTACGAAACGTGCACCCTTACGGCTAGCATTCACGTCAAGCACACCGGCATAACATGCAGGCTGGTTTGCAACGATACCTACACTCTGTCCATTGAAGCGTGCGAATCCGACAATAATGTTCTTTGCAAAGTTTGCCTGAACCTCAAAGAATTCACCATTATCTGTAATGGCACTGATGACCTTGTACATATCGTATGCCATATTTGGATTATCCGGCAGAAGCTCGTTAAGAGAATCTTCCTTACGGTCAATCGGATCAGTGCACTCAACACGTGGAGCTTCCTCCGTATTGTTTGACGGAATATAGCTGAGAAGTTTTCTTATAAGAGCCATTGCCTCTTCTTCTGTTTTAGCGGTAAAATGAGTTACACCACTCTTTGTGGAATGAATAGAAGCACCTCCCAGATGTTCAGAGTCGATGTCTTCACCGGTTACAGTCTTTACAACCTTAGGACCGGTAAGGAACATATATGAAGTATTCTCCATCATGAGAATAAAGTCTGTCAAAGCAGGCGAATAAACGGCACCTCCTGCACAAGGACCGAATATACCGGAAATCTGCGGGATGACACCACTTGCAAGAATGTTGCGCTCGAAGATCTCGCCATAACCGGCTAGTGCGCAAATACCTTCCTGTATGCGTGCACCACCGGAATCATTCATACAGATAACAGGTGCACCCATAGTCATCGCCATATCCATTATCTTACAGATTTTCTGAGACATGGTTTCTGACAGCGAACCACCATTAACAGTGAAATCCTGAGCATAAAGATATACCAAACGGCCATCAATTGTTGCCGAACCGGCAACGACACCGTCACCGAGGAAATGTTTCTTATCCATGCCGAAGTTATGGCAGCGATGGAGTTTGAACATGTCATATTCCTCAAACGATCCTTTATCCACAAGCATCTCTATACGTTCACGGGCCGTATATTTTCCACGAGCGTGCTGTTTCTCAATGGCAGCTTCGCCACCTCCAAGACGGGCTTTTTCGCGTTTGGCGACCAGCTCTTTGATTTTCTCTATTTGTTTACTCATATAATATAAATTTATTTCTCTCCTTTTAAGTGGATTGCAAATGTACTAAAAAAAATACAATCAGAGAAGCCAAAATCTAAAAAACACATATTCTTATGTTTTTTAAAGAGTTACGCAAGCCTTATCTCATACTTGAGTCCACAAAAGACAACGGCATTAAATCTGTAGCACTTCCAACAATATATGTCTTCTCCAAGCCATACAGCAGGATCCGTATCTTCTTTCCATAACGGTCTTCTATACCCAATATGACCTGCCGGCATGCTCCACATGGCGTGATAGGTTCAGACAAAAAGCCATTTTCGTTACGTGCCGCTATGGCGAGTTTCCTTATCGGACTATCCGGAAACTGCGACTGAGCATAAAATATGGCAGAACGCTCAGCACATGTTCCAGACGGAAAGGCTGCATTCTCCTGGTTTGCGCCAGTGACAATCTCGCCATTTTCAAGCAAAAGTGCCGCTCCGACAGAAAATTTGCTATATGGAGCATAAGCATTCGAGGTTGCTTCCTTTGCTTTCTCTATCAACTTTTTTTCGTCTTCAAGCAACTCGGAGACATCACAGCTCGTAATTGCGATTTTTATTTCTATTTCTTTCATTGTAATATCTTTTTACAGTTATTCTTCTTTAAAAAACTCATACGCTCCTATATCCGGCTTATCATCACGTTTCCGTCCTTTCCTGTCGTAAGGCATTGCAGAAACAGGATCTGCCGCATTTATAGCAGGCGAGATGCTGTCAAGCCGGAAATCATATCTGAGATTTTGTGAATCAATCTTCACAAAATTCTTTCTTCCGGTCTTTACCGTATCTTCATATTCCTCAAAAATGACATTGACGAAATGAATACTATCCTCAGTCGTTATCTTCGGAGTACGGATTATACAATGATCAAACAGATAATTTGCCTCATATTTTTCACCTTCATCATACGTCTCTATCATCATCTCGTCATCCGCATACCCCGTAACAAGCGAATTGATGCAGGTAAAAGAACATTGCGGATATTTATTCATGGAAAAATATAAAGCACTGCCTCTATTAGAATCAAATGGATAGAACTGTGCGATTGTACAATTATTAATATCAGTTTCGCCACCGTTTATGCATATACAATTGCGTAGAGCATTGGTAAACTCGCAATTTCTCATAATTATTTTGGCATTTTCTGCTGTCAGTGCATAGCCTTGACAATTATGTATTGTACTGTTTTCAATATCAAGTTTCAATCTTGAGACATCTGCCGAATCCACTTTAAGGCCATCAAAAGTCCCGTGCACATCGGTGTATCTTATTTCATTTTCATATGAAGACTCACGAAGTCTTATCCCCTGCCATTGTCCACTCACATAATCATATGGCAAATAATCAAACATATTATCAAGGCGATCGCCCCTTAATGTTATTTCATTGCCGGCATCACCCATACACATCAACCTGCCGTAAACATCTATACCAGCATCCGCATGGAAGAATATCGTTGTTCCGGAAACGATCGTCAAAGTTGCGCCATCGTTTACGGTTATTCCTCCATAAACAATAATCGGCTTTGCAGAACCGCCCAATGTTGAATCCTTATCGATGACAACATTCTTCATCATATCAGCATCCCAAGAATAAGCCATCAGGTTTACATTCTGCTGCACGCCGCTTTCAAGCGTGAATATAATGTTATCCTCGATTTTCAACGGTCTGTCCCCATTATTGACCGGGGACGTAAGCTCAACAAAAACACGTATGCTATCTTTATTCCTTACCTCAATATCATTTACCTGAAATCCTGATGTCGGGCTGAGATAAGCACCATCAACATTTACGCGGAAACCGGCTTGATTACCGTTTTCCAATCTGACATTGATATTACGCAGTCCTTTTCCTGATTTATTATATACCCAGAAAGAACAGGTTGATGACGGTACCGTAGAAAAAACGGTATCTAACTTTATTGTGTCAGAAGAAAACGTGAGTAAACTTGACGAAGATACACTGAACGATTCCTCGTCATCACAACTCCCAAACAGACACAATACCAATAATGTAAGGACTATGTATATATTTCTAGTTTTCATTTATGATACAACGATAATAATCTATTTATATTGCGCTTATCAATATAAATTATAGTACAAAACAATATTTTTTACAAAAAAGGCCCAAAATATTTGGTTATATCCTCAAAAAACGCTACCTTTGCACTCGCATTTTGGAGATGAGCAAATGTAAAAGATAATTCTAATGCATCCTTAGCTCAGTTGGTAGAGCAACTGACTCTTAATCAGTGGGTCTAGGGTTCGAATCCCTAAGGATGTACAAACGCAAATTTCCAGAATCTGCATCCTTAGCTCAGTTGGTAGAGCAACTGACTCTTAATCAGTGGGTCTAGGGTTCGAATCCCTAAGGATGTACATAAAAAGTAAGAAGGATATGCAATATAAGCATATCCTTCTTTATTTATAACAAAATCATAACCCGACCGCCATACATTAGGAAAAGCTGTATCACACAATAAATTTTGAATTCAGAAGAAATTCTGTATGGATTGTTTTAATTTATGAAATGTCTCGAAATTCCGGAAAGAACTTAGTGACAATATGAGATGAAAAGAATTACGACAACGCATCTCATCATATAATAACAAATTCACACTGACACAACCGATAAGCCATCACGGTATGACCAATGAATACTTCACTACCCCATCCTCACATATGACATCAGTGTTTTTAAAGAAAACGGGGACACTTCACTTACAATTTTTCTTGACTATATTTTGACAAAATAAAATCGGAAAATAGATGTAATGGATTGTCTGATTCAGTATAATAAAGGGAATTTCATATAATACCGGATTTTAATATACCCATCATTATAGCCCGAAATAATTCACTTGACATTCTGATAATACCCATATCATAATCCGATTACGTCCGTTTTAGGACATGGTTTGGTGCATTTCAGCCTCTGATATGGGCTTAATCGCATACTGAAATAGTGCTTATTGCATAACTGAAAAGTATCTTTTAAATATAATTTATTAACATTCAACACCTTATAGAAAACTCCTATAAATCTTGTATTTGCATCCTGAAGAGAGTAGGCCAGCAAATACGTGCTTATTTTTTGGGGTAGAATCGGAAACTCAGACCAATAATTCAAAATATGCTTACAATCTGAAAGTGCCACATATCGGTTTAACTCAAATCAATAGTCTGACATCCTATTAGTTTCATTCTATTGCCGGACAGTCAGTCCGGCTTCTTTGGAGTGGGCGTATTATAATAAGCCAGGATAACGTGTCAGACGGGAGACAGAAAAAGAGAACGGAAGACATAGACTAATAATAACTATAATATAAAAACCAT
>ULVK01060236.1_pt1 | contig 20024 bp, 20 predicted proteins | sample 1959311 | NCBI WGS metagenome assembly ULVK01 (sample SAMEA4835783, study PRJEB28245) | human gut metagenome | biome: gut microbiome; material: fecal sample | place: Denmark | collected 2008 | reverse complement strand
TTGCTTTCGATACCTTTGAAGTCACGAATACGTGGCAAAGCTACGCGAACAAGTTTTTCAAGGAATTCATACATTCTTTCACGACGTAAAGTTACCATCACACCGATAGGCATTTTCTTACGCAACTTAAAGTTAGCGATATCTTTACGAGAAACAGTTGCAACAGCTTTCTGACCTGTAATTGCAGTCAATTCATTGATAGCAACATCGATGATCTTCTTATCAGCTACAGCCATACCCAGACCCTGATTGATAACAATCTTCTTAAGTCTAGGAATCTGCATAGATGAAGTATACTGGAACTGATTCTTCAATGCAGGAGCAATACGCTCTGCATATTCTTTCTTAAGGCTAGCAGTACTACTCATTATTTAATCTCCTCTCCTGATTTTTTAGCATAACGAACAAATGTTCTTCCATCAGAACTTTCTCTTCTACCAATACGTGTCGGTTTACCTGTTTTAGGATCAACCGGATTCAGGTTAGAGATGTGAATAGGAGCTTCCTGCTTCACAATACCACCCTGAGGATTCTTTGCATTAGGTTTTGTGCTCTTTGATACCATATTGATACCTTCTACCAGTGCACGTCCTTCTTTAACAAGAACTTTCAACACGCGGCCAGTTTTACCCTTGTCTTCGCCAGAGTTTACGTAAACTGTATCGCCTTTTTTAATATGTAATTTACTCATTACTTAAATCTTTTACAAAATTAAAGTACTTCAGGTGCAAGTGAAACAACCTTCATGTTTGCATTACGCAACTCTCTCGCTACCGGGCCAAAAATACGACTTCCTCTAATTTCACCTGCGTTGTTCAACAAAACGCAAGCATTGTCATCAAAACGAATGTAAGAACCGTCAGCACGACGAATTTCTTTCTTAGTACGTACGATCAGGGCCTTAGATACTGCACCTTTTTTAATATCACTTGAGGGGATAACACTCTTTATTGAAACTACAATAACATCCCCAACAGAGGCATAACGTCTCTTTGTACCGCCTAAAACGCGGATACAAAGAGCTTCTTTAGCACCACTGTTGTCACACACTGTAAGTCTGGATTCTGCTTGTATCATAATTACTTAGCTCTTTCGATAATTTCAATCAATCTCCATCTCTTAGTTTTGCTCAAAGGACGAGTTTCCATGATACGAACAGTGTCGCCGATCTGGCATTCATTTTTTTCGTCATGAGCATGGTATTTTTTCGTCTTAGAAACGAACTTACCATAAATAGGGTGTTTTTCCTTAAACTTAGCAGCAACAGTAATGGTCTTATCCATTTTATTGCTAACCACAACACCAGTTCTTTCTTTTCTTAAATTTCTAGCTTCCATGAGGACCATTATTATTTGTTAAGTTCTCTCTGACGCAATTCTGCTTTCATACGCGCAATAGTTCTGCGTAATTTCTTAATCTGTGCAGGATTTTCCAGCGGAGAGATCGAATGATTTAAAACCATTTGATTGTAATTGGCAACTTCAGTCTGAATTCTTTCTGCCAATTCGTTGGTAGCTATTTCTCTAATTTCTGCAATCTTCATATCAATTAAGCATTTTGACTTGCGTCGTAATCACGTCTAACAATAAACTTAGTAGTAACAGGAAGTTTCTGTGCTGCGAGGCGCAAAGCTTCTTTTGCTACTTCAAAAGATACACCTTCAACTTCGATCAAAATACGACCCGGAGTTACAGGAGCTACAAAGCCTTCTGGATTACCTTTACCTTTACCCATACGTACGTCAGCAGGCTTACGAGTAATAGGTTTATCCGGGAATATACGGATCCAAATCTGACCCTGACGCTGCATATATCTTGTTACAGCAATACGAGCTGCTTCAATCTGACGTCCAGTAATCCACTTAGTCTGTAATGACTTGATACCGAAGGTACCGAAAGCCAACTGGTGTCCTCTCTGGGCATTACCTTTAGCGCTACCTTTCTGCTGTCTTCTGAATTTTGTCTTTTTCGGTTGTAACATAATTCCTAAAATTCAAATTCGTTAGCGATTGTTGTTTTTCTTTCTGCGGAAATTCTTTCCACCATTGTTACCGTTTCCACCACGGTTGTTTTCCTTGCTCTGAGTGAAGTTAGGAGCCAACTCACGTTTTCCGTAAACTTCTCCACGGCAAATCCATACTTTGATACCCAGCAAACCAACTTTTGTCAAAGCTTCTGCATGACAATAGTCAATGTCTGCACGGAAAGTATGCAACGGAGTACGACCTTCCTTATACATTTCAGAACGTGCCATTTCAGCGCCATTCAGACGACCTGAAATCAACACCTTGATACCTTCAGCTCCCATACGCATCGTATTGGCGATAGCCATTTTGATAGCACGACGATAAGCGATCTTGCCTTCAACCTGGCGAGCGATGTTATTAGCAACAATCACAGCGTCGAGTTCGGGTTTCTTCACTTCGAAGATATTAATCTGGATATCCTTATCAGTGATCTTCTTCAACTCTTCTTTCAACTTATCAACTTCCTGACCACCTTTACCAATGATAATACCTGGGCGAGCAGTACATACAGTAATTGTCACCAACTTCAGAGTACGTTCTATAACGATTCTTGAAACGCTGGCTTTTACAAGTCTGGCATTCAGATATTTACGAATTTTGCTATCTTCTAACAAAGCGTCACCATAATTCTTGCCACCGTACCAGTTAGAATCCCATCCTCTGATAATTCCTAAACGGTTACTTATCGGATTAACTTTCTGTCCCATCTACTCTTAATTTTTATCATTAGTATTCTTAGAATCAACGAACAAAGTCACATGATTTGAACGTTTGCGAATTCTGTAACCTCTACCCTGAGGAGCCGGTCTCATTCTTTTCAGAGTTGCACCTCCATCAACAAAAATCTTAGTTACAAAAAGTTCGCCGTCTTCAGCTTTGCGTTCGTTTTTCTGTTCCCAGTTAGCAATAGCAGAGCGCAACAGTTTTTCCACTCTTGCAGAAGCTTCCTTAGAAGAAAACTTCAAAACACCAAGTGCTCTATTAACCTCCATGCCGCGAATCATATCAGCGACAAGACGCATTTTACGCGGAGAAGTGGGCACATTTTGCAATTTTGCAAAATACATGGTTTTAAGGGCTTCTTTTCTTTTTTCAGCCGATATTTTTTTTCTTGCTCCCATTATTTATTACTTTATTATTTCAAATAAGTGTCCTGTTATTTTTTCTTGTTACCTGCGTGACCACGGAACGTACGAGTTGGAGCAAATTCTCCCAACTTATGACCTACCATGTTTTCTGTAACATAAACAGGAATAAATTTGTTTCCGTTATGAACTGCAATTGTATGCCCAACAAAATCAGGCGAAATCATTGAAGCTCTAGCCCATGTCTTAACAACTGACTTTTTGCCGCTTTCATTCATAGCCAGCACTTTGTTTTCCAGTTTTACATTAATATATGGACCTTTTTTTAATGAACGACTCATAAATTACTCAATTAATCAGTTGTTATTACTTTCTTCTTTCAATAATATACTTAGAAGACTGTTTCTTAGGTGCTCTTGTCTTCAAGCCCTTAGCATACAAGCCTGTACGTGATCTTGGGTGACCTCCAGACTGACGTCCTTCACCACCACCCATCGGGTGATCAACAGGGTTCATAACAACACCACGGTTGTGAGGACGACGTCCTAACCAGCGAGAACGACCTGCTTTACCAGAAGCTTCCAACGCATGGTCTGAATTACCAACACTACCGATAGTTGCTTTACAAGCACTTAAGATCTGTCTTACTTCACCTGAAGGCAACTTAATAACACAGTACTTACCCTCACGAGAAGTCAACTGAGCAAAATTACCAGCCGATCTTACCAAAGCAGCACCTTGTCCTGGACGCAATTCAATGTTATGAATTACAGTACCAACAGGGATGTTTTCAAGCGGAAGTGCATTACCAATCTCAGGCGCTGCACTCGCTCCAGACATCAAAGTACTACCTACCTGCAATCCATTAGGAGCAATAATATATCTCTTTTCACCATCAGCATAGAACAAAAGAGCGATACGAGCGGAACGGTTCGGATCGTATTCAATTGTCTTTACAACTGCTGGAACACCGTCTTTGTTTCTCTTGAAATCGATAATACGGAATTTTCTTTTATGACCGCCACCGATATAGCGCATTGTCATTTTACCTACATGGTTACGACCACCTGTAGAACGCTTTCCATATACAAGAGATTTTTCTGGTACCGATGCAGTAATTTCCTCAAAAGTACCAATAATTTTGTGTCTCTGCCCCGGTGTTGTGGGCTTAAATTTACGTACTGCCATCTTTTATTTAAATATTGCTATAAAAATCAATAGTATCACCTTCTTTCAATGTAACGATAGCTTTCTTATAAGCATTTGTACGTCCATTGATAAGACCTGATTTAGTATAACGGCTCTTGTTCTTTCCTGCGTAACGAACAGTATTTACATCAACAACAGTTACGTTATACATAGCTTCGATTTCGCTCTTAATTTCTAATTTGTTAGCTTCAGGACGAACAATAAATCCAAAGCGGTTGAACTTTTCAGATATTGCCGTCATCTTTTCTGTAACCAACGGTTTAATAATCATTCCCATATTACTTCAGCCTCCTTTAATTATTTAACTAAGGTTTCCTCGATAGCTTTCAATGCACTCTCTGTAACAACAAGAGTTTCTGCGTTCAATACTGAGTAAGTATTCAGCGCAGAAGCAATTGCAAGATTTGTACGCTCTAAGTTACGAGCAGACAAATATACGTTTTTATTTGCTTCCGGCAAAACCATAAGCAGCTTTTTACCAGCTACTTTAAGATTATTCACAACATTTACAAAATCTTTAGTCTTAGGAGCTTCAAAAGTGAAGTCTTCTACAACTACGATATTGTTAGCCTGAGCCTTGTATGACAAAGCAGACTTACGAGCCAAAGCCTTAACTTTCTTGTTCAGTTTGAACCAGTAATCACGTGGTTTAGGACCAAACACACGAGCACCACCAACCAACAGCGGAGAATTGATATCACCACGACGAGCGCCACCTCCACCTTTCTGACGGCCTAATTTACGAGTAGAACCACTGATTTCGCTTCTTTCTTTAGACTTGTGAGTTCCCTGGCGTTGATTAGCCATGTACTGTTTTACGTCCAGATAGATAGCGTGATCATTCGGAGTGATTCCGAAGATAGCTTCATTCAAAGCAACCTTTCTTCCGGTGTCTTCACCCTTGATATTTAAAACGTTAACTTCCATTATTTCTCAATTATTACGATTGAACCTTTGCAACCCGGAACAGAACCTTTGATCAACAGCAAGTTGTGTTCAGGAATTACTTTTAATACCTGTAAGTTGTGAGTAGTAACTCTGTCACCACCCATTTGACCACCCATGCGCATTCCTTTGAATACTTTTGCAGGGTAAGAACAAGCACCGATAGAACCCGGCTTACGAGCGCGGTTGTGCTGACCGTGAGTAGTCTGGCCTACACCACCAAAACCGTGGCGTTTAACAACACCCTGGAAACCTTTACCCTTAGAGGTACCGATTACATCTACATAGCTAGCATCGTTAAACAATTCTACAGTGATAGTATCACCTAAATTCAATTCTTCTGAGAAATCTTTGAACTCGGCCAAGTGTCTCTTTGGAGTTACTCCGGCTTTCTTAAAGTGACCCATCAACGGTTTTGTAGTATGTTTTTCCTTTTTGTCCTGGAAACCTACCTGAACAGCTGCATAGCCATCTTTTTCTACACTCTTAATCTGAGTAACTACACAAGGACCAGCTTCGATAACAGTGCATGGTACATTTTTACCATCAGCACTGAAAACGGATGTCATTCCGATTTTCTTTCCTAATAATCCTGGCATTTCAGTTAATTTTTTAAATTATTAAACTTTAATTTCTACTTCTACCCCACTTGGCAATTCCAATTTCATCAAAGCATCTACAGTCTTAGCTGTTGAGCTATAGATGCCAATCAGTCTCTTGTAAGAAGACAATTCGAACTGTTCACGTGACTTCTTGTTTACGAAAGTCGAACGGTTTACAGTAAAGACACGCTTGTGAGTTGGCAATGGAATAGGACCGCTAACGATAGCGCCTGTAGCCTTCACAGTTCTTACAATCTTTTCAGCAGACTTGTCAACCAAGTTGTGATCGTAAGATTTCAGTTTAATTCTAATTTTCTGACTCATTAGTAATGATTAATTAATTATTTGTATTTAAGATGAAGCATGAGGGCTAAGAGTCATTCGCTAGCCCTCATCGGCTTCAAGTTATTCAATATTATTATACCAAGTCTACGCGACCTTTAACTTCTTCCAATACAGTCTTAGCAATAGAGCTTGATACCTGTGCATGGTGATCGTAAGACATTGAAGAAGTAGCACGACCTGAAGTAATAGTACGCAAAGCTGTTACATAACCAAACATTTCAGCCAGCGGAACCATTGCCTTAACAATACGTGCGCCAGAACGGCTTGTTTCCATTCCTTCTACCTGACCACGACGCTTGTTCAAGTCACCGATTACATCACCCATGTTTTCTTCCGGAGTAACAACTTCCAGTTTCATGATAGGCTCCATCAATACCGGACCAGCCTTAACACATGCATTCTTGTAAGCCTGGATAGCACAGATTTCGAAAGACAACTGGTCTGAGTCTACCGGATGGAAAGAACCATCTTTCAAAACAACCTTCAGTGAATCGAGCGGGAAGCCAGCCAAAACACCATTCTTCATAGCTGTCTGGAATCCTTTCTGTACAGAAGGAATAAATTCCTTAGGTACGTTACCACCCTTCACTTCATCGATGAACTGCAAGCCACCCTGCTTCCAATCTTCGTCAACCGGACCTACTGTAACGATGATATCAGCGAACTTACCACGACCACCAGACTGTTTCTTGTATACTTCACGCAATTCAACAGTCTTCGTGATAGCTTCCTTATAGTTAACCTGCGGACGACCCTGATTACATTCTACTTTAAATTCACGTTTCAGACGATCGATAATGATATCCAAGTGAAGCTCACCCATACCAGAGATAATTGTCTGACCAGTCTGCTCATCTGTACGTACAGTAAATGTCGGGTCTTCTTCTGCCAACTTAGCCAAACCATTAGACAGCTTGTCCAAGTCTTTCTGAGTCTTCGGCTCTACTGCAATACCGATAACCGGTTCCGGGAAATCCATAGATTCCAATACAATCGGAGCTGTTTCATCACACAATGTATCACCAGTACGAATATCTTTGAAACCTACACCAGCACCGATATCACCAGCGCTAATTACTTCTACCGGATTCTGTTTGTTTGAGTGCATCTGGAACAAACGAGATACACGTTCTTTTTTACCTGAACGAGAGTTGTAGATATAAGAACCTGCTTCAATCTTACCAGAGTAAACACGGAAGAATGTCAGACGACCTACATACGGGTCAGTAGCAATCTTAAATGCCAAAGCCGCAGTCTTTTCATCTTCATCCGGTTTACGATCTTCTTCTGCACCTGTTGTCGGATTTGTACCTACAATGTTCGGAGTATCCAACGGAGAAGGCAAGAATGCACATACATAATCAAGCAAAGTCTGTACACCCTTATTCTTGAATGAAGAACCGCACAGCATCGGAACGATTTCCATCTTCAATGTTCCTGCACGCAAAGCACGCAAGATTTCTTCTTCTGTAATAGTAGAAGGATCATCGAAGTATTTTTCCATCAAAGATTCGTCGAATTCAGCTACTTTTTCGAGCATTTTGTCTCTCCATTCATTAGCTTCATCAACCAAGTTTGCTGGGATATCTTCAACGTCATAGTCTGCACCCATTGTTTCATCGTGCCACAAGATTGCTTTCATCTTGATCAAGTCTACTACACCCTTGAAGCTTTCTTCTGAACCAATAGGAATAACTACCGGGCATGGGTTAGCTCCCAAGACGTCTTTCATCTGACGTACTACCTCAAAGAAGTCAGCACCCGAACGGTCCATCTTGTTTACATAACCGATACGAGGAACATTGTACTTATCAGCCTGGCGCCATACAGTTTCAGACTGAGGTTCAACGCCACCAACAGCACAATAAGTAGCAACAGCGCCATCCAATACACGAAGAGAACGTTCTACCTCAGCAGTAAAGTCTACGTGCCCCGGAGTATCAATCAAGTTGATTTTATATTTATTACCTGCGTATTTCCAATAAGTAGTTGTAGCAGCAGAAGTAATAGTAATACCACGTTCCTGTTCCTGTTCCATCCAGTCCATTGTAGCAGCACCATCGTGTACTTCACCAATCTTGTGAGTCAAACCAGTGTAGTACAAAATACGTTCAGAGGTAGTAGTCTTACCAGCATCGATGTGCGCCATGATCCCGATGTTACGAGTCAAATGCAAATCATGTTTAGCCATTTTAATTCCTTCTTAATTGATTATTACTAGATTAGAATCTAAAGTGAGCAAATGCACGGTTAGCTTCTGCCATACGATGCATATCCTCTTTACGCTTGAAAGCACCACCTTGTTCATTGTAAGCATCAAGGATTTCAGCAGCCAATTTATCAGCCATTGACTTACCACCGCGCTTACGAGCAAAAGCGATCAAGTTCTTCATAGAGATTGACTCTTTGCGGTCTGGACGAATTTCAGTAGGAACCTGGAAAGTTGCACCACCGATACGGCGAGATTTAACTTCCAGCTGCGGAGTTACATTATCTAGAGCTTTTTTCCAAACTTCCAAAGCTGAAGTTTCTTCACCCGGAAGCTTAGTTTCAACTGTTTTCAGTGCATTGTAGAAGATTTCGTAAGAAGTATTCTTCTTTCCATCATACATCAGGTGGTTTACGAATTTAGAAACCTTCTGATCATTAAATACTGGATCCGGCAGGATCACACGTTTTTTTGGTTTTGCTTTTCTCATTTTGTTTGATAATAATGTTTAGTTTGGGGCTGCATCTCTGTTTACTTCAACACCTCCTCCGAGGCATTTACTCAACCTTAAAGCTTTTCCTACAAACCAAAACGAATTAATAAAAGTTCTTTTACTAAGGATTGTACTCAGCTACGAATTATTTTTTTCCCTTTGTAGCAGGAGCCTGTCCTGGCTTCGGGCGCTTAGCACCGTATTTAGAACGTCTTTGTGTACGACCTGCAACACCAGCTGTATCCAATGTACCACGAACGATGTGATAACGTACACCCGGAAGGTCCTTTACACGACCACCACGTACCAATACGATTGAGTGTTCCTGCAAGTTGTGTCCTTCTCCCGGAATATAAGAGTTAACTTCCTTAGAGTTTGTCAGACGCACACGAGCTACTTTACGCATTGCTGAGTTCGGTTTTTTCGGAGTTGTAGTGTAAACACGTACACAAACACCACGTCTCTGAGGACATGAGTCCAGTGCCGGTGATTTACTCTTATCTGCCAAAACCGTTCTTCCTTTTCTTACTAACTGTTGAATAGTAGGCATTTTGTTTTGATTTTAATTATTATATATATTGTTTATTGTTTTTCCAATCCTTGTCGAAACTATACATTTCGGGCTGCAAAATTACAAATAACTTTTTAATAGACAAACTGTTTTAAAATAAAAAAAGTCCATTTCCCGTAAAAAGGCAGGAAATGGACTTCAAAATGGCTTTTTTATATTTTTTTAAGCTTCTCCTTTAAAATCACTCAATGGTGGAACGAAAGTCTTGCTACCGTTAGCTTGTTCTTCCGGCATACGTATCGGACCAAAATTATGCTCATATTTTGCGACATTGTCTTGTAGAGCATACATCAGACGCTTTGCATGTTCTGGAGTCATCACAATACGTGACTGTACACCTGCCTTAGGCAATCCCGGCATAATACGTACAAAGTCTAATATAAATTCAGAAGTAGAATGAGTGATTATAGCAAGATTGGCATAAGTACCTTGAGCAACTTCTTCTTTCAGCTCAATCTGGAGCTGGTTATTTTTGTTTTCGTTTTCCATAATGACTAAATTTTAATATTAAGTATTTATTTTTTCTCATTAGTACCACAAATGTAGGGAAAAAGTTGAATCATTCGAAGTCTTCAACCAGAATTTTAAAGAAGGGATTCAAATTTGCAGACAAAGATTGAGTTGATAACCCCTGTTTATAAAAAGAGAACCACTCCATCAAAGTAGACCTTTGACGAAGTGGTTCCCCTCTATACAATCAACCTATCAGGCAAACTATTATTCTACTTCACTATAGTCAAGTACATTTTTACGGTTTGCCAAGATACGGTCGTATTCTTCTTTTGATCCAACAATAATCTTTTCAAATTCACGCTGACCTGTACCAGCAGGAATCAGATGACCGCAGATTACGTTTTCCTTCATACCTTCCAGCTTATCAACCTTTCCGTTGATAGCAGCTTCATTCAACACCTTAGTTGTTTCCTGGAATGATGCAGCCGACATGAAGCTTGATGTCTGCAATGCGGCACGTGTAATACCCTGCAGGATCTGAGTAGATGTAGCAGGTACGGCATCACGAACTTCTACAGGCTTCAAGTCACGACGTTTCAACATACTGTTCTCATCACGCAGCTTACGGGCTGTAACGATCTGTCCCGGCTGCAAGTTCTGAGAATCACCGGCATCAACAACAACTTTCTTGCCCCAGATACGGTCGTTTTCTTCGTTGAATTCCAAACGATCTACAACCTGCTGCTCCAGGAAGCGTGTATCTCCCGGTTCGTCAATCTGAACTTTACGCATCATCTGACGTACGATAATTTCGAAGTGCTTATCGTTGATCTTCACACCCTGTAAACGGTATACATCCTGAATTTCATTCACGATATATTCCTGTACAGCCGTAGGACCTTTAATAGCCAAAATATCGGCAGGAGTAATTGCACCATCCGACAACGGTGTTCCAGCACGTACATAGTCGTTTTCCTGAACCAAGATCTGTTTTGACAACGCAACCAGATATTTCTTCACATCACCAGTCTTAGATGTTACGATAATCTCACGGTTACCACGTTTGATCTTACCCATTGTAACCTCACCGTCGATTTCCGAAACAACAGCCGGATTTGACGGATTACGTGCTTCGAACAGCTCGGTAACACGAGGAAGACCACCGGTAATATCACCGGCCTTACCTACGGCACGCGGAATCTTAACCAAGATATCACCCGCTTTAACCACCTGCTTGTCTTCAACAACCACGTGGCCACCTACCGGCAAGTTATATGTTCGGATAATTCCACCATTCTCATCCAGAATATGCAATGAAGGAATCTTCGTCTTATCCTTAGATTCAGTAATAATGATTTCACGCAAACCAGTAGCTTCATCCGATTCTACCTTATAAGTTACGTTTTCAATCACTGATTCGAAATCAATCTTACCAGCAGCTTCTGTAACGATAACGGCATTGAACGGGTCCCACTTAGCAATCAGTTTGCCTTTTTCTACGACTTCACCGTCTGAAGCATACAATTTAGAACCATAAGGAACGTTGTGCGTTGACAAGATAATGCCTGTATTCACATCTACGAAACGCACTTCAGCCAATCGACCAACAACGATCTTAACAGGTTCACCTGTTTCTTCAACAGCATCTACCGTACGCAATTCTTCAAATTCAAGGCGTGCATCGTTCTTCGCTACGATACTTGCATTGGCAGCCATGTTACCAGCGATACCTCCGGCGTGGAAGGTACGCAAAGTCAACTGAGTACCCGGTTCACCGATTGACTGAGCAGCGATAACGCCGACAGCCTCACCTTTCTGAACCATACGGCTAGTAGCAAGGTTACGTCCGTAACACTTAGCACATACACCCTTCTTCGATTCACAAGTCAATACAGAACGTATTTCAACGCTTTCAATCGGAGAATCTTCGATTTCCTGTGCGATAGCTTCTGTAATTTCTTCACCAGCAGCTACAATCAGCTTACCAGTAGTAGGATGTATAACATCGTGTACAGATACACGTCCCAATATACGTTCATACAACGTAGCAATAACTTCATCGTTATTCTTCAAAGCTGTACAAACCAAACCACGCAATGTACCACAGTCTTCTTCATTGATGATGACATCATGAGATACGTCAACCAGACGACGAGTCAAGTATCCGGCATCGGCTGTCTTCAACGCAGTATCGGCAAGACCCTTACGAGCACCGTGAGTAGAAATAAAGTACTCCAACACTGACAAACCTTCCTTAAAGTTAGAAAGAATCGGGTTTTCAATGATCTGAGCACCTTCGGCACCTGCTTTCTGCGGCTTCGCCATCAAACCACGCATACCAGACAACTGACGGATCTGTTCCTTAGAACCACGGGCTCCAGAATCCAGCATCATAAATACTGAGTTGAAACCTTGATCGTCATTCTTAATTGTCTTATACAAGATATCAGACAAGTCACTGTTTACGTGCGTCCAAGTATCGATGACCTGGTTGTAACGTTCGTTGTCGGTGATGAAACCCATGTTATAGTTCATCATAATCTGTTCAACTTCTTCGTTACCACGTTTAACCAGTTCCTCTTTTTCCTTCGGAATAATAATATCACCCAAGTTGAATGACAAACCACCTTCAAAGGCTTTCTTATAACCTAAGTTCTTGATACCATCCAGGAATTCACATGCACGGGCTACACCCACACGCTTAATAACATCGCTGATGATATCACGCAATGACTTCTTAGAAATAATGGTATTCAAATAACCACATTCATCCGGAACCAGTTCGTTAACGATAATACGTCCTACAGAAGTTTCTTTGATCATCTTCTTAACGATATTGCCGTTTTCATCGAGGTCATTGGTTACAACACTGATGATAGCGTGGATATCTACCTTTCCTTCGTTGTAAGCAATCAATGCTTCTTCCGGTCCGTAGAAAATCAACCCCTCACCTTTTGCACCTTTACGCAACTTGGTAATGTAGTACAAACCAAGAACCATATCCTGTGCCGGCACTGTGATAGGAGCACCGTTGGCAGGGTTCAATATATTATGTGACTGAAGCATCAACATCTGTGCTTCAAGAACAGCTTCATTACTCAAAGGCAAGTGTACCGCCATCTGGTCACCATCGAAGTCGGCATTGAACGCTGTACATGCCAACGGATGCAACTGGATAGCTTTACCCTCAATCATCTTAGGCTGGAATGCCTGGATACCCAGACGGTGCAAAGTCGGCGCACGGTTCAGCAATACCGGATGTCCTTTCATTACATGTTCCAGGATATCCCAAATCACCGGTTCCTTACGATCTACAATCTTCTTTGCAGACTTAACGGTCTTTACAATACCACGTTCAATCAGTTTACGAATGATAAATGGTTTGTACAATTCGGCAGCCATCAATTTAGGAATACCGCATTCACCCATTTTCAGTTCCGGACCTACAACGATTACAGAACGTGCAGAGTAGTCAACACGCTTACCCAGCAAGTTCTGACGGAAACGTCCCTGTTTACCTTTCAAGCTATCAGAAAGAGATTTCAAAGGACGATTGGCGTCTGTCTTCACTGCACTCGACTTACGAGAGTTGTCGAACAATGAATCAACAGCTTCCTGCAACATACGCTTTTCGTTACGTAAGATTACTTCCGGAGCTTTGATTTCAATCAGACGTTTCAGACGGTTATTACGGATAATAACACGACGATACAAGTCATTCAAGTCGGAAGTTGCGAAGCGACCACCATCCAGCGGAACCAACGGACGCAATTCAGGCGGAATAACCGGAACGATACGTACAATCATCCATTCAGGTTTGTTACGGCCTCTTGAAGCACGGAATGATTCTACAACTTGCAGACGTTTCAATGCTTCGTTCTTACGCTGCTGAGATGAGTCATTATTGGCCTTGTGACGCAATTCATATGACAATGCATCCAAATCCAGACGTACCAGCAAATCGTAGATAGCTTCAGCACCCATCTTAGCAATAAACTTATTCGGGTCGCTGTCTTCCAAATATTGATTATCTTTCGGAAGATTCTCGATGATTTCAAGATATTCTTCTTCAGACAACAAATCATATTGATTGATACCATCTTCAGCTTTGATACCCGGCTGAATAACTACATAGCGTTCGTAGTAAATGATAGCATCAAGTTTCTTGGTAGGCAATCCTAACAAATAGCCAATTTTATTAGGCAAAGAGCGGAAATACCAGATATGTGCAACCGGCACAACCAACTGAATGTGACCGCTACGTTCACGACGGACTTTCTTTTCAGTAACCTCAACGCCGCATCGGTCACAAACGATTCCTTTATAACGAATACGCTTGTACTTACCACAATGACATTCGTAATCTTTTACCGGACCAAAGATTCGTTCGCAGAACAAACCATCACGTTCCGGCTTATAAGTACGGTAATTGATTGTTTCCGGTTTCAACACTTCCCCATAAGAGTTTTCCAGAATCTCTTCAGGAGAAGCCAGTCCGATTGTAATCTTTGAGAAATTACTCTTTATCTTAGTATCTTTTCTAAAAGCCATACTTTATATTTTATAAAATGAAGAATTTAAGATAAAGGAGGAGCACTTCTCGTCTCCTACCTTTATTAATATATTATTCCAATGTAATGCTCAAGCAAAGACCTCTCAACTCGTGCAGCAATACATTCAGAGATTCAGGAATACCCGGAGTAGGCATCGGTTCACCTTTCACGATAGCCTCGTATGCTTTAGAACGTCCTACTACGTCATCAGACTTGATAGTCAGAATTTCCTGAAGTACATGAGCGGCACCGAATGCTTCGATAGCCCAAACCTCCATTTCTCCGAAACGCTGACCACCAAACTGTGCCTTACCACCAAGCGGCTGCTGAGTAATCAGAGAGTACGGACCGATAGAACGAGCATGCATCTTGTCTTCAACCATGTGACCCAGTTTCAACATGTAAGTCACACCGACAGTTGCAGGCTGGTCGAACTGTTCACCAGTACCACCATCGTACAAGTAAGTCTTACAATAACGTGGCAAGCCAGCTTTGTCAGTCCACTTATCCAAATCATCCAAAGTTGCACCATCGAAAATAGGAGTAGCAAACTTAACACCCAGTTCCTTACCGGCACGTCCCAATACAGCTTCGAATATCTGACCGATGTTCATACGAGAAGGCACACCCAGCGGGTTCAATACGATATCAACCGGAGTACCATCTGCCAAGAACGGCATATCCTCCTGACGTACGACACGTGAAACAATACCCTTGTTACCGTGACGACCTGCCATCTTATCACCAACACCGATCTTACGTTTCTTAGCAATATATACTTTAGCCATCTGAATAATACCAGAAGGAAGCTCATCACCGATAGTCAAAGCAAATTTCTTACGCTTCAGTTCAGCATCCAGTTCTTTGTATTTCTTCAAGTAATTCATGATCAAATCACGAATCATATCATTCTTATGAGCATCCGAAGTCCATTTACTCAGCTGAATGATTGTATAATCCAATGATTCCAGATCACGTTTAGTAAACTTAGCACCTTTGGCGATAACTTCTGTACCCAGATAGTCTTTTACACCCTGAGAAACCTTATCGTTAGTCAGAACCAACAATTTTTCAATCAGGATTTCCTTCAGTGCAGCAGCCTTTTCTTCAAATTCTTCATTCAGTTTCGGCAAAATAGCCTTATCTGCGTTCTTTTCACTACGAGTCTTGATGACACGTGAATACAACTTCTTGCCGATAACAACACCACGCAAAGAAGGAGAAGCCTTCAAAGAAGCATCCTTCACGTCACCAGCTTTGTCACCAAAGATTGCACGCAGCAATTTTTCCTCTGGAGAAGGATCAGATTCTCCTTTCGGAGTAATCTTACCAATCAAAATATCACCCGGTTCGATACGAGCACCTACACGGACGATACCGTTTTCATCCAAGTCTTTTGTAGCTTCTTCACTTACATTAGGTATATCAGAAGTCAATTCCTCCATACCGCGCTTGGTTTCACGTACTTCCAGAATATATTCATCAACGTGTACAGAAGTCAAAATATCTTCACGTACCACGCGTTCATTCAATACAATAGCATCCTCGTAGTTGTATCCTTTCCACGGCATGTATGCTACCAGCAGGTTCTTACCCAATGCCAATTCACCATTAGCAGTAGAATAACCTTCGGTCAAGATATCGCCTTTCTTCACACGCTGACCTTTTGAGCAGATAGGACGCAAGTCGATAGTCATGCTCTGGTTAGTCTTGCGGAATTTAGGAATACGATATTCTTTCAATGCCGGCTCAAAGCTTACAAACTCTTCATCGTCTGTACGGTCATACAAAATACGAATAGTTGTTGCATCTACGAAATCAATTACACCATCACCTTCAGCGGCAATCTGTGTACGTGAATCTTCACACAACTGTTTTTCGATACCAGTACCGACGATAGGAGCTTCAGTCTTCAGCAAAGGAACTGCCTGACGCATCATGTTTGATCCCATCAACGCACGGTTAGCATCATCGTGTTCTAGGAACGGGATCAAAGATGCAGCGATAGAAGCAATCTGCTGTGGAGATACATCCATCAGCTCAACCTGATCAGGAGTAACAACAGGATAATCTGCATCACGACGAGCTTTTACTTTGTCGCGGATAAATGTTCCGTCATCATTCAACGGTGCATTACCCTGAGCGATAATCTTGTCTTCTTCTTCCTCTGCCGACAAATATTCTATACCTTCCGGTGACAAATCTACTACTCCATCTTTCACCTTACGGTAAGGAGTGACGATAAATCCAAGATCATTAATCTTTGCATATACACACAAAGAAGAGATCAAACCGATGTTCGGACCTTCAGGAGTTTCAATCGGACACAAACGACCATAGTGAGTATAGTGTACATCTCGCACCTCAAATCCGGCACGGTCACGTGACAAACCACCAGGACCTAACGCAGACAAACGGCGTTTGTGAGTAATTTCAGCCAGCGGGTTTGTCTGGTCCATGAACTGTGACAGAGCGTTTGTACCAAAGAATGAATTAATGACAGACGAAATAGTCTTAGCATTAATCAAATCAATCGGAGTAAACACTTCATTGTTGCGGACATTCATACGTTCACGAATGGTACGTGACATACGAGCCAGACCGATAGCGAACTGATTAGACAACTGTTCACCTACGGTACGTACACGACGGTTGCTCAAGTGGTCGATATCATCAACATCTGCTTTTGAGTTAATCAGCTCAATCAGATATTTGATGATTTCAATAATATCTTGTTTTGTCAACACCTTCACATCCATAGGAGTATCCAGATTCAACTTCTTGTTGATACGATAACGTCCTACTTCACCCAGGTCATAACGTTTTTCAGAGAAGAACAAGTTATTAATAACTTCACGTGCACTGGCATCATCGGCAGGATCAGCATTACGCAACTGACGATAAATGTACAATACAGCTTCTTTTTCCGAGTTAGACGGGTCTTTCTGTAATGTGTTGAAAATAATTGAATAATCAGAAGAGTTAGCTTCTTCATTATGAACGAGGATATTCTGAATACCAGATTCCAAAATCAAATCGATATGTTCCGGTTCGATAACCGTTTCACGATCGATTACGACCTCGTTACGTTCAATAGAAACAACTTCACCAGTATCTTCATCAACGAAATCCTCAGTCCAAGTCTTCAGCACACGAGCTGCCAGCTTACGACCGATAATTTTCTTCAAGTTGGCTTTATTAACCTTAACGTCTTCAGCCAGATTAAAGATTTCGAGGATGTCTTTATCATTTTCAAAGCCTACAGCTCTCAGCAATGTAGTTACAGGCAATTTCTTCTTACGATCGATGTAAGCATACATCACGTTGTTAATATCCGTAGCAAATTCTATCCAAGAACCTTTAAACGGAATGATACGAGCTGAGTACAGTTTAGTTCCATTCGCATGGATACTTTGTCCGAAGAATACACCCGGAGAACGATGTAACTGAGAAACGACTACACGTTCTGCTCCATTGATAACAAAAGTACCTTTTGGAGTCATGTAAGGGATAGGACCCAGATATACATCCTGAATAACAGTGTCAAAATCTTCGTGATCAGGGTCTGTACAATAAAGCTTCAGTTTAGCTTTCAAGGGAACACTATAAGTCAATCCACGTTCCAGACAATCGTCGATTGTATAGTGAGGCGGATCGATATAGTAATCAAGGAACTCGAGCACGAAGTTGTTGCGAGTATCTGCAATAGGGAAATTCTCCGCAAACACTTTATACAAGCCATCGTTCTTTCGTTTTTCAGGCGGAGTATCTAACTGTAAAAAGTCTTGAAATGACTTCAATTGCACTTCCAGGAAATCCGGATACTTCATCGGATTCTTAATAGAAGCAAAATTAATTCGTTGATTATTAGTATTTGAAGACATCTGTATGGAGTTAAAATGATTAAATTCAGGTCAGAGAAACCTGTGTAACTTAATATAGACGCAAAAAGGTTAAGAATCCCCTTTACAGAGGACTCTTAACCGAACTACCTGATTTACAGGATAATCTTATTTAAGTTCAACTTCAGCTCCAGCTTCTTCCAAAGTTTTCTTCAAAGATTCAGCTTCGTCTTTAGCCAAGCCTTCTTTTACTGTGCTAGGAGCACCGTCAACCAAGTCTTTTGCTTCTTTCAAGCCAAGACCACAAGCTTCTTTAACGGCCTTAACAACCTGCAATTTAGCAGCACCTGCGCTCTTCAAAACTACATCGAATGAAGTTTTTTCTTCAGCAGCAGCTGCACCAGCAGCAGCAGGACCAGCAGCAACAGCTACAGCTGCAGCAGCAGGTTCAATACCGTATTCTTCTTTCAGGATAGTTGCAAGTTCATTAACTTCTTTTACTGTCAAGTTAACTAATTGTTCTGCAAAAGCTTTCAAATCTGCCATTTTTGTATGAATTTAATTGTTTGTTACTATTTGATAATTAAAGTTGTTTTGGTTTAGTCTTAAGCTCTGGAAACGATTATTCAGCACGTTCACCCAAAGTCTTAAGAACTCCGTGAATGGTGTTACCACCAGATTGAAGAGCAGAAATAACGTTCTTCGCAGGAGACTGCAGCAATGCCACGATGTCTGCGATAACTTCGTTCTTGCTCTTGATTGTTGCCAAAGCTTCGAGCTGATCAGCACCTACATAGAATCCTTCTTCTGCATAAGCAGCTTTCAATGCAGGAACACCTTCTTTGTATTCTTTCAACAACTTAGCAGGAGCGTTCGCTACTTCGCTGAACATTACTGAAGTTGTACCTTTCAAAGAATCAAACAACGGTGAATAATCAACATCCAAGCTCATCAAAGCCTTGTGAAGCAAAGAATTCTTCACAACTACCAGTTTGATACCAGCCTTGAAACATTTTCTACGCAATTCACTTGTTGAAGCTGCATCCATAGCAGTTGTATCAACCAAGTAGAAATGTCCGTATTGTTTTACGGTATCAGCCAACTGACCGATAATTACGCCTTTATCTTCCTTTCTCATGATTCCTCCTTAATTTTAGATTTCGTCTACAGATTTAGGGTCGATTTTAATACCCTTACTCATAGTACTTGAAAGATAAATACTCTTAATATAAGTACCCTTAGCTGTTGTCGGTTTCAGTTTGATGATAGTAGCGATAAATTCCTTCGCATTGTCACGGATCTGGTCAGCAGTGAAAGATACTTTACCGATTGAAGTATGAACGATACCGCTCTTGTCAACCTTAAAGTCGATCTTACCTTGCTTAACTTCCTTTACAGCTTTAGCTACATCCATAGTTACAGTACCACTCTTAGGGTTCGGCATTAATCCACGAGGACCAAGAACACGACCCAGAGCACCGATCTTACCCATGATAGACGGCATAGTGATGATTACATCAATATCAGTCCATCCACCTTTGATCTTTTCAATATATTCATCAAGACCAACATAGTCAGCACCAGCTTCTTTTGCAGCAGCTTCAGCATCCGGTGTACACAGAACAAGCACGCGAACCTGCTTACCTGTACCATGAGGAAGAGATACGACACCTCTTACCATCTGGTTAGCC
>ULVK01014691.1_pt1 | contig 20106 bp, 20 predicted proteins | sample 1959311 | NCBI WGS metagenome assembly ULVK01 (sample SAMEA4835783, study PRJEB28245) | human gut metagenome | biome: gut microbiome; material: fecal sample | place: Denmark | collected 2008 | reverse complement strand
GGCTTGCCGAAGGCAATGGCGAAGCGGAAACGGAGCATACGGAAGCGGTCGCTGAAACGCTCGTCGTGAAGCGAGACTATGGAGCGACCCCAACCGACGGCGGATTTACCCGCCGAGTTCCTATGTACACGGATAAGTGTTGTTGGGGTCGTCGCCCACCCGACAGCGTCTGCATGAAGCTCGAATTTCGAGTTCATCGAAAAATGGACTAATCCGCCCTCGACCTTTACCGACTTGCGCGACCCCCAAAGGTTCCACCCTTTGCGCTTGGCGCAATATTTCTTAGTAGAGTTATCGGGTCTTACTTTGTGGTGGTACTGGTTGCGCTTTCTTGTAAGACGGAAGATGTAAGGCACACAACCTGCCTCGACCAAAGAGGCGTGTCCTGAAACGCGGAGCACTCCGTCTTCCGTTGTGACGGTGATTGTCTGCACATTGCCGACAAGCGAGATGTCGGAGCCGCCTGTAACGAGGGCTTGCAGTTGAGAAATGAGCGTGTTGATGTTTTCAACCTGCTTCTGCAAGTCCGTTACACCTTTCTTTGCAGCGTTAAGGTCAATGACCTGCTGCGCTCGCATAGCTCCGGCACGTTCCGTTGTAGCCTGTTGGATAAACAGCTCGGAAGCCGAGGCGACCGCGCCTGTGGCGAGGTTGACCGTAGACTTGTTGGCATAGATGTGATTGCGGTCTGCCTGACCTTGCGAAAGTGCAGTGATGGCTTGCCCGGCTGCTTTGAAGCCGTCAAGCAATTGTTGGATTTTGGTAACGGTCTCCGACGTGCCGGCTGTAGCGAGCAGGTCGGCGATACGTTGAAGGATATAACCGAGGCTTTCAGGCGAGACAGCGTCTTTGGACTGCAAAGCGCGGAAGTCGGTTATAATCTGAGTGAGTGATTGAGTATCAATAGCCATACGATTGAGGTTTTGTTGTTTCACAACCATTCTCGGCTGCGCTCGGCATAGCCGGAGCAAGCTCCGCTCTGCTCCCACTTGCACGAGAAGTTTACTGCAAAAGTATGGCTATCGATTGTGCGGTGAAAAGACACCGAAATTCAAAAATATTTATTAACTTTGCAGTCAAATACATAAGGCGTTATCCAACGCTGTCTCGGCTACTGAAAACTTAGGACACTTTCAGAAATGGTCTCAAGATAGTGCAGTGGAAACGTCCCGGGTAGATTATATATCTCCGCTTTCAAGTCGTGTGAGATTTTATATAATCAACGTGGGCTGACCGACTGCTTGTTCCGACCATTTAGGCAGTCCTAAGGCCTTCAGTAGTGGGATAAGCAGGATTGAGCGACCCACGTCTTTTTGTTTAATGCCGAATCGGGGTCACAATAGGCTAAATAATTAGTTCTATGGAAAAGCCTGCCATAAATGAGTGTGTTTACCAACTTATTATAGCCATTGCACGGACTTGTTATGCGAGTAACCATACAATTACAATCGGAGAATTGTTAGAAATGGTTAATGTTGCATTACCTGAAGGAGAAAAGTACGGTAATCTTCGTAATGTATTAAAAGCTGCTTGGAATCGTGCCGATGAGGGTTTCGACACAGAAGCTCTTGAACGTGTTTTTACAGACCAATATGGTAATAAATTACTTGACTAAAAAATTATGAAAATTTCACATATTATCAGCCTCATCCTTTCCTTATTATCTTTCAATTGTTGGGCTCAACATTTAGAGTATAAAGTCATATCTACTGAAGACAAGACGGTAGAGGTAACGAAATGGGGAGACTGGACAGAGGAAGATTTGTCCATACCCGCTTACATAACCAAAGGAGATGAAGAATATAAAGTGGTTAAAATTAGTCGCCAGAGTTTCCGATATTGCAGTAATATAAAAAGAGTTTTTCTTCCGGAAACCATAATTGAGATAGGAGAGCATGCATTTACGGGTTGTATTAACATCTCCTCGGTATCAAATTTAGATAAGGTATCAATTTTGGGTGAACAAGCGTTCTACGGCTGTGAGAAATTAAAAGAAGTAAACTTATGTCCGAATCTTTTAAGTATAAATGGAGCGTTTGCAGAATGTAAAGGACTGGTTTCAATAGACATTCCTGATGGCATAAAAGAATTAGTGAATAATGAGTTTTGTGGATGTACTTCCTTATCCGATGTAAAGTTGCCCTCTGCTTTAGAAAAAATAGGGCACGATGCATTTTTTAACTGTGAGAGTTTAGTAAGTATTGATTTTCCTCTAACGCTTACATATATTGGTTACAAAGCCTTTTACGGTTGCACTAAACTTGAACAAATTACTTTACACGAGAATCTGTCCACTCTCGGGTATGGGGCATTTATGCGATGCTCGGGTATAAAGAATGTAATATATAATCCTACTAAATGCGAAGGAGTTACTTGGTACTCCGAAGACGCACATTATAGTAGGTTCGAGAGTTGTGAAAATTTAACTAATATAAATATTGGCGAAAATGTTAAAGTACTCCCTAAAAGTATTTTCGGTGGTTGTGGTATCAGTTATATCAATATTCCAAATTCTGTGGAGTCAATTGGTATTTTAGCATTCAGTGACTGCATCAATTTAGAAGAAGTCAACATAGGTAAAAGTGTAACAAACATTGGTAGCAGTGCTTTTTATGGTTGCGAATTATTAAAAAAAATAGATATTCAGGCAGAACAGCCGCCGGTTTGTGATGATAACGTTTTTTATGAGGTAGATACTCAAAATTGTACATTAGTAGTGCCGGATAATTCTTATGAACTATATTCACGAGCAAATACCTGGAAAGACTTCTTAAAAATTCAAACATCGGGGGTCTCTGAAATCAAAATTGATAATTCGATGAATGACAGGACTTACTATGATTTGTATGGTCGAGAGGTTCAAAATCCCCAAAACGGCCTTTACATTCAACGTAAGGGCAAAATCACATCAAAAGTGTTCATTCCTTAAGTAACGAAGCGACGTGAAATGTCGGGAGTAAGGGCATTGCTGACGGTGTCGGCAAGGTCTTTACCGAGGTTATCAGCGAAAAATTCGCGGATATTCATAACCGAGGCGAAGTATTTTCGGGAGAACCAACGTCTGCGCTTGCGCTTGTTATCGCGTCCGAGGTCTCCGGGATTGCCGATAGGCGTGTTCGAGCCAACGCCGTAGTCGGCATACAGTCCGTAAAGATTGAAGGACTGCTCCAACGATATTGAGGTATATTTGCCGTCGGCTGTCATACTGACGGCCACCGTCGAGCGGTAGAGCGCCCCTGTGTCAACGACACCGAGAAGGGCAATCTGCTCGCGCCATATCTTGATCATCGTAGCGTTGAAGGCTTGAACGTACTTTTGGCGTTCCTGAAACGCCTTGTCAGATGTTCCACTCATCGGGATTGTATCTTAAATCAGTGAACACGTCAACCGCTATTTGGAAATATGCGCCGGCAGCTCCTGTGAAAAAATATCGGTCAATCTCATTGAACGTTATTCGTGGATCAAGGTAGATGCAATTCTGCTCCAACCTGACCTTTTCAGGGAGAAGCCGCGACATGAATTGTCGGAAAAGTTCGCGCATAATTTCCATACACTCGGCGCGAGCCTCCATATCTTCGGCGGCGTGACGCATAGCGAAAAACACCGTTTTTACGCGGCGAGTGCGCGGAGTGTTATTGAGGTCGGTATAGCCGTCGGCTATATCGCTGACGCAGACGAAAGCGGTTTGAGACTGGGCTTCGTTGACCGCTTCCTCGAAGCCGTCAAGACCGCTGACGCGGCAGAAGGTAAAACCTTCGGACTGAGCGAGGCGGTTGGTTGCGGTAAGGCTTTCAAAGAAAGCAGCCGCGTTCCATTGTCCGTTGAGAGTTGGCGTTGTCATTTTTTGAGTTGCTGATTAAGCTGTTTATATTCACGCGCCTGTGCGTCAAGCTCGGTGAGCGCCCTCCAAGTGTCGAGGGCAAGCACCTCCGACTCTTTGGTGACATCGCCTTTTGTGAGGGCACGGATTTGGGCGTTCATAGCTGACTCCACGGAGGCAGGTGTGGCACCGAGCAGGTTGCCGTCTGCGGCTTCGACCGACTGGAAGAAATCGGGATATTTTCGAGCGAACAACTCTTTGAGAGCGACAAACCAATAAAATATCGCTATGCGGTGCCAGGGCTGAAAAGTGAGTTTTTCGTCCTGATAGCATACGCGCCCGATTTCATCGAGCAGATAGTCCTGTTGTGTTTGGAGATAGCCTTGAAAGTAGTTGTCGCAGACAATGAAACTTTCAAAGGGCACACCCTCGAAGTCAGCCGGGAGGGCTTCACGGCGGTTAATCTTTGAGGGTCTTACAGGCGAGGTCGGGGTCTGACCGAGCCAGTCGATGTGCGGAAGCAGTTCAGCGATAGTGAGAGGTGTAACCTCGAACATCTGACTGCCGTATTTGAGAAGATAAGAACCGTTGTCTTGTTGCCCTACGACCTTTGCGCCGCTCCAACGGAGCAGAAACATGGTCTTGACTTCATCGGTGTTGAAGTCTTGGGCGATAAGTTCATAGACATAGCGGAGCTGTTTGTCCGACATATCTTGCCAGTTTTCAGGCAAGATGAAATTGATTGAGATTGTCTGCATAGAAAATGGGCTTTAACGTGCTGCGAAAGTACGGTAAAGCCCACTATGCGTAAAAGACAGCAACAAGTCGTGCCAATGAGAGCAGAGACAAGCTCGCTTGGCTATGCCGAGTGCAGCCGACTTTGGGCGAAAGCCAAAAGCGACTCCCGGGATGGGAGCCGCTGAAAGGCTGTGAGGGTCGTTCAGTCGAAGGCTTCCTGAAGGCTGATGTTGTTGATATACTCGCCACAGTCGGCGAATCGCAGAAGCACTTGCGAGAGTGCGCCGGAGCGAGTCTTGGCGAAGATGTTCGACCACATACACTCGGATTCATCCTCGAAACGGACGAAAGCGAAGAAGGAGCGGCAACCTACCGGGCATTTTGCCGAATAGTCGGTGAGGTTTACGAATGAGTTTTGAAGATTGGAGCGTTTGTCTGATGTAATCATAACGAAATGAGTTTAATAGTTATGTGCCGAAGCACTTTCAGATTTTACGTGCAATAAAGTGAATGTGCATAGGAGGCAGACGGAGTCAAGGGTATGCCGGAAAATACACTCTGCAAGAGGAAGATTTTCAGAGCATATTCACTTGCCCTTGACCTGCCGACGCATATTCTAACTTTGCAAAGGAAAATCAGTGCTTCGCGCCATAACCTCATTGCGTTATATCAGGCAACGCGACTTCAAGACTGTAAACCTCACTGACGGCACAATGACCTTAAAAGAAGTAGCCGCTTGCTTTCTTTTCGTTTCGGAATACGGGTGGAGCGAACAGCTTTGCGGTTTCGGAACTGTGCCATTCCTTGAAGTCTCGCTCATTGAGCCGAATGTAGTTCACAATATCGGCTAGCCTTCGGGAACTGAACGACCCACCGTTGGCTCGGTCAGGCCTCGCCGCTGCTTGCGCGGTCAGGTAGCCCACGATTTCTTGCTCCGTTCCACTACGCAAGCGTTTCACGATAAGGGCTTGTACCTGTCGGACAATCACACTCCGTTTTTCAGTCAGATCTGAACGCAGGTTTTCTGCGCGAAGTGCAGACATCAATTCAGGCGAGAGCCATTCTTCGGCTAACGAGGCTTCAAGGTCAATGACCTGTGAGCGGAGTTCGAGATACTTTTCCCATCGGGAGCCGGTGGCTCCCCCGACGCTTTCAACGATAGCGAGGTCAGGGAAAAGTGTTGCTCCGAAGAATGAGGCTTGCTCGGAGGCGAGCCACTTGGAGGCACCGACAAGAGCCGGAAGCAGAGCGGCGATACAATCGTCGCGGTGCGAGAGCATAGAACCTACGAGCCTGTCAACTCGCGGTTTGGAAGCCGGTGCGATATTGGAGGTATTGATTACCCCGAAGCCGTTAGGCGTGAGGACAATATCGAGCGAGGGAATGGCACGGCGCAGAGCGTCTGCCACAACAAGCCGTGCGGTGGCTATACGGATAGGATTGCTTTCCGTGTAGCCGCAAATAGTGTTAAACGTACTTTCCGAAGTGAAAGTAGTCCTGACCCAGTCTTCGGCGAGGGCGAGAAAGAGCGATAGCCTTTCGATTAAGGGCGTTTCGCCCTTGACCGAGGCGATGATGTTGGGGAGATGAGAACGCAGTTGTTCATCGGTTGTTATTATCTTCATTGTTGGAGTTGGTGTTGGGAGTTACTTGTTTAGCGTCTTGGTGTTCGTCGAGGGTCGTTAATTGGATGAACGGCACGTCCACCGTCACGCCCTGCCAGTTGTTGAATTTGATTAAAATTCGATGAACGGTAAAGAGCAGGTCGTGATACGGTTTCTGCAAGGCTTGGGCGATGGTATATAACTCGCGCTTGTCAGAGCCGGAGTTATTGGTCTGGGCTTTGCCCGGAACTGAACCGACAAGATTTGAGTGTACGCGCATAGTAAAGCATATCATATTGATTGCTTCCTGAATGTCGGTTTCCCAATCGCCCCCCTCCTTGCTGTCATCAATCTTGTTGATGACAACGTCGTGCTGTTCCTTTCCGTCGGGTGTAACGTAGAACGTGGAGAACCAGGCTTTGCCGCTGTTCTCCGCCCCGGTGAGGAAGTCGAGGATTGTCTGCTTTTCGCGGACAATACGCTGCTGTTGCTTTCGGCGGTCGGTAATGCCCTCGGCACGGAATATTGACTCCCAATATTTTGCTCCGACCTCGATGTGATATTTTATAGGAGCGGAGTTTTTCAACTTTGCTTCTTTCGCAATGCCGATGAGCTGCTTGATGTTGTACCACTTACCTTTGAAAAGCGCAGCGTAATAAGGTATGGGGTAATAGGTAGAGTCAACGGTAGGTATGCGCGACACGATGGCGAACTTACGAATCTTCGATTTTTTGGCGAGTTTGTCTTGCAGATCTCGCCACGGAGAAGCCGGGTCGAGCAGATCAATCACCTCAATATCCTTGCGAGAGGATATGCACTTTCGCCAGTTGGCGTAAAGTACGGAGGGGATTTTGCCCGAAGCGTCAGCCGGGGCAAAGCGGCAGTAACAGGCTTCCTTTCTCAGAAGTCGCACAACCTTTGTGCCGTCTTCATTGAGAATAAGCACTGACACGGCGAAGCCAAAGTGCTTGAAGTCCTGACTGACTCCGAGAAAGTAAGCCGGCAGGTCGTTGTCGAGAAGGAAGTCCTCGACTTCACTCTTGACCGAAGCGGAGGCGACGCAGGTATCATACTGCAAGCCGGAGCCGTAGCAGACCTCGGCGTTGAAGATTTGGCAGGTTGCCAAAGTTTCGTCTTTCTCGACGAGAGAGAGAATGTCGAAAGGCATTTGATTATCGCCACCCCACGGCATATACGAGAGCCTATCATCTACAATGGTAGGCACGATGTCAACGTCCTCTTTGAAAACGGACTGCGAGTTGACGGTGAAGGCGGCACGAGCGTTGAAGCCGGGCAGGTCTTCAACGGAGTTGAAATTGAGGTTATAATCGAGATTATCCATAGGAGTGGAATTATTGCTTGGTTTTTTTGCTTGGGTTTTTCCTATCGAAATTTTCCTTTGAAAAAATCCAGCCTAATTCAAAAATTTTGTTATAGGAAAACTTCAAGGTCGTTTACGCGGAAGATACAGCAGTCTCGGACACGGCGGCACTCGCCGGAGGTAAGCAACTTGACGTTGCGCCAACCTCCGTAAAAGGAATATCGAAGCGATATGACGTTGCCGAGTTCGAGAATAGAGCCGTCGGATTTCCATACGGAAATATCGACAGGGTCGCCGGAGTTTAACATCGTGCGAGCGGTAGATATGTGTATCGAGCGAGCCATTATGAAAAAGTAGGTTGGAATTTGTTATTGAAAATGCCCGGCGTTGTCGGCGCATTGACCTTTTGCCGATTGTCGGCATATCTCCAAGTGAACTTAACCGAGTTCGGCTTTTCGTCCGAGTCGGAAAGTTCCGAGGTAAAGTCGGTTATGAGAATTTGGTGCATAGCTTCAAAGTCGGTTTCGGTTGGAGATGAATACTCGCCCCAGGGAACGCGGACGTTCTGCGAGGTCAGCATTTGCTCGACCTGCATACATTCGTCGTATGTCAGCGGTCCCGATTGCACCTCATATTCCTTAGAGGTGCTGATGTCGTAGAATTGCGCGAAGCGACCCAATATTGCCACTGAGCGGTCAGACTTGACTTTCTCGGTGGTAACTCGCGGCAGTAACAACTGCTCGGGCACGTTGAAGCAGTTGGTGTACCAAAACGGCGTTAAGCCGGAGAGCGAGGGGTCGATGAAGTATGTAGCGGAGCGGTTGCCGCAGCGAACAGTAACGGACTGGAGCGTAAGCGAGTCAATCTTCATCGCGGACTTGACGCGCTCGGTAACTTCATTGAGCATTATAAACTCTGACATAACTCCGTTGATGTGAGCAATCATACCGTTGCCGGAATGAACATAATGATAAGTGCCGCGTTGCCCTTTGTCGTTGAGAAAGGTGCAATAGACGCGGAACGAAGCACTCTCTCGCTCGGTCGTGTACCATAATACGCTGATAAAACTATCGGGAGCGATACGTTTTATCGGAACGAGCGTGAGAAAATTTTCGGTGAGCCAATCGGAGAGGTCGCCCATGCCGAGGTCAACGTAGCAGGGAAGTACATTGAACGTCTTGGTCGCCCTGTCCGTAGGCGTTGAAGCCTCGATTTCAAATTCGCAGGTCGGCGTGTCAGTCGAGCCGACAAAGAAATTCTCGACGAGCGAAGCGATGTCGGTAACGGTCGCTACGCCGTTCAGGACGTAATAGCGACCCTCCAACAGCGGCAGACCTCCGACAGGCGCAAGCCGGAAGTCCACGAAGTCGCAGTCGGTGAAAATGTGAACATCGGGTAGATTGCACGATAGTGCAATAGTCGAAGTATAAAAACCTATGTTAATCATACGGCAAATGTAAAGCCGGACGGTTGGAGAATAAAAGACGCACTCGGCTCTACTTGGATGGCTTAATGCACCGCCCGGAGCACAGCGATTGCGTAGGGATAGAGCCGCAAAGGAAGAACGCACTCGGCATTTTCTCGGATGTCGCGGAAGCGAACCGCCCGGAGGTCGTTGTAACCGCAGGGCAAAATGGCGCTAATGGTCGTATTATTCAGAATTTCTCGGATGTCAGCTCGGCTGAACCGTGCGGCAGTCATTGTAACTGGAGCACAAATTCGGCAAAGGGAAAGCACTCGGCTCTACTTGGATGGCTGACAAGCACCGCCCGGAGCACAGCGATTGCGTAGGTATAGAGCCGCAAAGTGAAAGCCACACTCGGCATTTTCTCGGATGTCGCGGAGCGAACCGCCTGGAGGTCGTTGTAACCGTAGGGCAAAATGTCGCAAAGGAAGAAAGCGGCCACTCCCCAAAGGGAGCAGCCGCGATGAGAGAGGTTGGAGGCTATTGCTCCAATCTCGGCATGAGGGCGTTGCCCTGCAACGACTCGCGGCGTTGAGCCTCGGCGAGAAGTGCGCGAGAGCGGAAGTGCGGAAGTGCGCCCCGCTGTGCACTTCCATATCGGTTATGGCGATGTGATAGCGTTCCTCGACGCAGCGGATAATCTGATGTATGCGACGGTAGTAGCTCCAAAGGTCGGTCAGTTCTTCATCAGTAAAGAGGAACGAGTAAGGCATTTCGTACTGTTTCATTGTTTCGGGAATTAAAGGGTTTGGATTGAGTTAGTCTTGTCTATCTTGCAGAGGCAGAGCGTATAGGGCTTGCCGAGAGTTGCACTTTCCACCTTGATAAAGTCCTCGTTGTCGCGCCAACAATAGAATAATGAAAGGCGCATAGCGTCTATATCGCTGTCGGCGTAAAATCGCCAGTTGCCTTGTTTTGTGTAACATACATATTCGTACATAGTCGTGAAGTTTTAGAGGTTGGACGTTCAGGAGAGAAAGTGAAGGAGGCTTATGCCTCCTTCGCTGCCTCGAACTGGAGGCGTTCATAGACGTTTTGGGAGATAGTCGCTCCGTAACGGGCTTTGAGCAAGTGCATATATCGCATTGCGCTCTTGGCGGTCTTGCAGCCGCAGCCTACGTTGTCCTTCGGAGCCACGCCCTTGAAGTAGACGTACCAGCGACCGAACTTTTGGATAGCCACGATGAGCTTGGGAGTTGTTGCCGGAGTAGTCTCAACGGCGGGAGCTGCGGTTTGAGCTGCGATTTTTTCTGCTGATTTTTTAGTTTTCTTTGCCATTGTTTTGAAGTTTAAGTGGATTTAACGATGTGGGCCGAAGCCCTAATTTTTACGTTGCAATGATTGGGAGAACTGAGAAAGTGAGATGAAGCAAAAATTTCCAGATAATTTTAAGGTTTGCCCGGTCAAAAATGAGGCTTGTACCATTTTTTATAAAATTGTTGCAGAAATCAGTATGCCTGTTTTGCGCTGAACGGTCAGTCCTACCTTTGTAACAGGAAAAATGGCTCGGCTTGCAGCGTTCCACGGAGACTTCAAGGCAAAGGAAACTAAGCAGGGAAAATAGCCAAAACGCCCCGACGGTGAGCCCGACCACGACTCCGTACTCGTTGAGGCAAAAAGTGTATCGCGGTACGTTCAAGGGCGAGGGGAAGGATAACGCGCTGTGGTTGTAGCCAAGAGAGGCGATGTATGTGCTTGCGCTCGGTACGGTAAGCGACTCCCGGAATGTCGGAGAATGTCATAGGTCGTGGTAGCGTAGGCGGTGCCGGAGTGTTCTCCCAAAAGTCCGACCGATGAACGACTATGTACACCGTTGTCTGACACAAGCAAGGCTTTGGTGATTGCCGACTGATATATGCTCGGCGGTACACAATCTATTGGCGCGACGATGAGGGCAAAGGTGGAAAGTGTCGGTAAGACCGGCTCCGTCTCGATAGACAAGACCAATACGATCCCTCCCGTAACAAGGTACGAAATGTGGTCGAACCTCTGCGGAAGAACAGGACTTTGGAGCGTCGAGCGGTCAACTTGGATGCCCCGCGAGGGGACCGGCTGAAAGTCGCCCAACTAGAAGCCTGACCGCGCCCCTCGGCATAGAGCCGGTGGCGGAGAGCCGATAGACAAATGTGAGTGGAGATATGGCGATAAATGAGCGTGGGAAAAGGCTGCCCCGGCGGACAGCCTACCCTTTGGGGGAGGATTTTTTAGTAACCTGCGAAGCAGCCCTGAACCATTGTGTAATCGACGTCCTCGAACTGGGAAGCGGCGATTTCCTGAGCCTCGTATTCGTCGCGGGCTTCGATTTCTACGGTATTGCTGTCGCCGTCGAATGTGATTACTTCCACTGTGAAGTATTTGTTTTTGCGGTTGGAGTTGAGAGAGCTGCCGAAGATGTTTGTACTAACGTATGTCATGATTTTGAAGTTTTAGGAGGTTTTTAACTGTGCGCCGGGGCGCGTTTGATTTTTACGTTGCAATATCAGGGAGTGCTGAGAAAGCGAGCGAAGCAAAAAATACAATAGAATTTTCAAGACCTGCGGGCGGTAAAAATTATGCGTCTGCAAGACCTGAATTTTTTGAAAAATCTTGCAGTATTCCCGGAGGGTGCTATTTTGCGTTGAGCGGTCAGCCCTACCTTTGCGACAGTGAAATATCAGATGCGCTTAGGTGCGAATAATCAGTTAATTCCTCCTAAAACGGCTCGTCGAAATATGACCTATACGTTGCATCTTCGACGGTTCTCCCAACCGCAACCAAATACGCAACAACATTGTGTAATCACAGACGACTAAAGCAACAATATGAAACCGTGAAGCCCTGCAGACGAGTTGCAGAAATAGAAATCGCCCCAGTGAGAGGTGATGCAACAAATGGTAAAGAGTCCAAGAGTTACTAATCCCCCACAAAGGGCAATGCACGGTAAGTTCCTTATTAAGCGAAAGTTCGGCATATCGGAGCGACAGTCCGAATACAGCAAGCCCCCTCGGAGGTGTCCGAGAGGGCGTATATAAGAAGATAAATATGGTTCAGAAATGGTTATCTCTAAAATTAATTTTTAGTATAGAGTCTTTCTATGTAGGGATACATAGCGTCTTCATGAGTTTTGGCTTTATCAACAGTCCATTTCTCACCATTTCTGTATATCATCCACATATGAAGCATTTTGAGGCTCTGCAACTGCGATGTTTCGATTTGGTGGTGTATTCGCTCCATCTTGACCCCGGCTGATTCATTACTTTGTAAAGAATTGAAAGAAGCCGAAATCATGGCGAGGTTTCCGAAGCGGTCCAGGTCTTCTTTATCCCAAACTTCTGATTTATCATCAGTCGGAGTTTGAGGATGCAGATGTTCAATTGAGCGGTTGGCACGGAATACATAACGATTGACAACGTCTTTAAGCGAAAGATTGTCCTTAAGCCAACCCTCTGAATCGTTTCGATTCTCCCATAGCTCATAGTCAAGACGCCAAAACCAGTATCGGTCAACCTCATTATAGTTGAGTTCACCTAACAATGGAATGTATGGATGTAACTCACGATCTATATTCTTCAGTTGCCCTAACTCTAATTCCGGGTTGCTATCGGGATTCTCAATAAGCCATTTAATATACTTAGGAAGCCATCGGTAAAATTCACCTTGATGTGAAACATAGAGCATAGACTGGAATTTTTCAAGTCTATGGTCTTTGTCTTCAGTTAATATATCATAATCAAAGTCGCCACCGGTTTCTTGCCAAATGATTTTATAATCCAATAACAATCGGCATTTATAGAGAGTCTCGAAGAACGTGTCTATAAGTCCATTCTCCTGAAGATTTGCCTCCTCAAAACGAGCAAGCAGATGTTCAGTTTTATAAAACTGACGAGAAGAATCTTTTCCAAGAGTGATATCGAGGGCCATAAGCAGGAGGTCTTCAAAGGAAATAATCATCTCTTTAGAGGAGTCTCCATTACCTGTTGAAGAATTATCGGCCGAAGCCGGTTTAATTTCTTCGATGGTTTCAAATTCCTCAGAATGCGTTTCAGCACTACCGAATATATCTGAAGAATGAGACAACCGCCATTTATAATCTTGTCTGGTCTGGTCTTTTTCTTCTATAGTATCATCCCTATTTGAAACTATGCGCTTACCATTATCGGCTATCATTTGCCATAAATCTGAGAGCGCGACTGAGTTAGGATGACCGCTTACCAATTCTACCAAAAGAATTTCGTGTTGTTTAAGTTGGCGACCGGTAGAGTTCATAGCCTCGAAGTAGCGGTTTAACTCTATCGGTTTATCAACATAATTCTTTGGAAGATAACTACAAAACAGGGTCAGGTTTCGCCACACATAATCCGCGAAGGCTGAAGTGTTACTAAAATTCTGAGTGCACCAATCTTTTATAAGTTTGATTGCGTTCTCCATTCGAGAGTTGATGTGGTCCGGCTTTTCCCCATTTGCACGAGCAAACAAGTAAGCCGTATCCTCATCACGTGCTGAGAATTTCAAGCGGTTGCCATTGGCAAGATATTTATTCCAATAGCCATTTTTTTCGGGGTCAAGTTCCTTAAAGGCAATAGCCATTAAGGTGGTCACCGTCATGCGCTGTTGACCGTCAATTAAGTCCAGTTGGCCGTTATTAACTGCAATAGTTAGGATACCGAGATAATACGGGGCTCCTTTAGGGAAGGCTTCAAGTAAATCTTCCATCAATTTGAGTACATCTTCGTCGCGCCATGCAAACAATCGCTGATAAATCGGCACATCGAAAACAACGCTCTCAAAATTATTGCAGAGACTTTCCGGTGTAAAGCGTTGAGGGTAGTTGTTATTTTCAGATTTCATAAATTTCACTGATTTTACCTTTAATGCCCTCCTCGGTTACTGACGAAAGCAAAGATTTAATTCCGTTGCGCAGTTCATTATAAAATTCAAGACGTCGCCCTCTCAATTCTTCATCTGCAAGAGTGAGAGGATTCTTAGTAATTGCCCCGATTGCTTCAGCCAAAAAGAATGTAGGAGAAGTTGCTTGATCAATCATCATAATGATGCGTGATTTTTTTGCGTGTTCTAATAATCCTTTACGTCTCATTTGAGGGGATGAATAACAATCATCAGCAATGATTGACGAAATAGCAAAAAAGGCTTCTGCAAGGTACGATGTCTTGAATTTCAAGAAGTAACCGAACAAAAGTGTCTCAATCACGTCTTTGTAATATCGGTGAGTTGAATAAGACAAGATGTTATTAAGAGCCTTTGCAGGTTCAGTTTTTAAGAACATCTTATACAACTCAACAAAATTTTCTGCATAAGCGAAAAAGTGGGTGCCTCCCTGAATTTTTTCGTAAAAAGAAAATTTTTCACCAAACGGAGGAATTGCTTCAACGATAGGCGCAGCAATAAACTCATCTCGTATGGCGTAATCTGTTTGGGGAGTATCATTAAGACGCATCCATGAGCGTAAACGGAAAATATGACGACCGAGAGCCATTTTCAAATCGTGTCCGGCACTCTCATTCTCCATATTTTCAGACGGTGTCGTCGATAATAATTTATCCCACCGGGAAGCGAGATGACGCGCTTGTGCAGAATTGGGAATGTACTGCAAATGATGGGCTTTTAATAAATCATAGTCAGAAAGAGGTACGCCTTTTGAATTCTGACTACTAAAGAACGTATAGGCTAAGTCCAACGGTGTGTCTTTGCTTAGGATAAGTATGCCGAACCGTATGGAGTGCCCGGAATGCTGTTCAAAAATACTGCGTATGGAGTTATCGCGTTGCTGACACAACGCTTTTATAATTTGTTTTGCGTTAGCAATATTCTTGACCGATTGAGATGAGCGCAATCTGCTTTTTAGTAAGGGAAGATTATACTTATACCCTTGCGCCATTGCGAAAAGCGTTAGGGTAATCAGACGCTGCTGTCCATCTATAATGTCAAACTTTCCATCTCTTTCCTGGAGTATTATATTTCCAAGATGGAGGTCTCCAGAAGAAGATGAGAGCGACTTCCAAAGATTGGTAATATTATCCTTATCCCAACAGTAATTTCTTTGATAAGCCGGAATGTTAAGTGGAATTGACATTAGCTTATTAAAGTCCGTTTGGATAAAACTAACTTCTGAAGGTAAGGTTTCTTTGATTGAAACAGCAAGTTCATCATCAGAATCCCGTTGTATTGGACTATGAGAAGTTAGTAAAAAATTCAGCGAAGGTGCTTTTTCAAGACCAGTCTGTATCAACGGATCAAGAACACCCATGAGCCGTTCAAATTCAGCTATCACTTCTTCTATGCTATCAAGTCGTTGAAATTTGAATCGGCATTCAGTATTAGCGTGTCGTTGGTGGTCGTGCCATTCCAAGTCGGCAATTCCGGCGGTTGCTTTACGCACAAACCGCCGAAATTCTAAATAGTTGGGAGAGGCATACTTGCCTTCAAAATGAAATAACACAAACGCATACCACGGGTCTTGATAATACTCGTAGTGAAGTGAATTTACCTTATCGGCTTGACCCGGTACAGATATTTGAATCCACCTATACCATGCGCTACTGCTATCATCGTCATAATTCGATTGAACGATTCTATCAGGCCATCTGCGTTTCAATGCAGAAGTAACCCATGTTTTAATTTGAATTGCCATAAATTTTACTGAAGTTCTTGCATTGCTTTTCTGAAGTCGTAGTTGGCAAGAATCATATTGCCAATCGTAGCAACGATTTGCTTATCTTCAAAAAATGAAGGTTTATCAAGGTCAATCCAAAACTGAGGATTGTTGGTAATATCACTATCCATCCAACCATTTTGGTGAATGTATCTCAACTCATCAACATACGAAGGGAAGTAGGTTTTGTTTCCCTCGTAAGTTCGGCCATGAAAATACCAAGTATCCTTATGAAGAAGCGGAGTAATTACCGCATCCAAAGAGTTAATTGCCTCGGCAACTGTGGGGTCTTGCATAATCTCGTCAAAAGTCATTCCTTTCATTCTTTCAGGACGAGGCCAATGGTAATGCATCCATAAACGTAGTGCGATCTGATTTTTTCTGTTAATTGACGGTGTGAACGTTACGTCAATATAATCAGTATCATTGTAATAGATATAGATGCCGCCATTTCCGGTATTTCGCTTTAGCTGTATATGTTCTATTTCCGGTCGTTTTTCCTTTATATAGGCATATAAATTGCGATGTATTTTCCCCATTAAATCCTTCTTGTCGAGTTCTTCTGCCTTGAAGTCTGTATCAACTCCTGTGATAGACGACTTATCGAGGATTTTCTTCATGTAATTAGACAGGTTCTCATCGGTGGCTTGATTAGTTTTGGAGAGAATGTCAATTACAAGATTAAGGAGTTGCACAATATCTTCTTGATGTTTGGAGAGGTATGCATCCGGCTGACAAGCCGCATCAACTATATCTTCCCACTGAGAGCCTTTGTCTTCACCATTTTCAGGATGGTATTTGATACCCATTTTAAGAGCAAAATCTGCATCCCAAGTTGTAAAGCCGGGTTTCTGCGAAAGCATACGGTATATTTTGGGATAGCAGATTTGGATAGCAACCGCAATAAAATTGAGTTGCTTGTCTTCCATAGACATTTCCTCATTCTTCGAGTCGGAACTACATTGAGCAATGCAATCCAGAAGCGAGAGGGTGTTAATCAATCGTTTTATGGAACGAGGATTTTTGCCGACCGAAGCCTCTACTATTTTTGAAAAGGTTCTACGTACATTCGGGTCATTTGAGTTGAGTGCGCTGATATAGCCCACATCAACAAGCGAGCGAAGCAAGAAATCCATTGGACGGTAATTGTTTACCGGCAATGAGAAAGGCACTTGAATTATCTTATCGAAAAACGAACGGAACTCTCGTTCGTTAGTGTCAGTAAGTTTGCCAAATTTAGGTTCGAGACCTTTGACAACGACATCATAATCTATGGCAAGAACGAATATACAATTCTCCAAAGTGAAGATATTCTTGAGCAATTCAAGAATTTGAACTGCCAATGGAGGATTAAGTCGGTCAAGGTCATCAACAAAAACAATTACGCCCTTTTTGTTGAAGTCTGTAATGGTTTTTTGAACAGCATCTGTAAGAGATTTTTTCAACTCTGAGAGAGTAATAGATTTTTCTTCGTTATGAGAACCCGGTAATTCACTTGGCACGCCCACGCCTTCAACGACGAGTCCGGCTCCCGGAACTAAACCCTTCATTGCTTCACGACCAAAGCGATATGCAAAGTTAAGAACACCTCGCATATATTGTCCGGCCTTAGAAGTGGCTTGTGAATCATTTTCAGAAAGAGTGGTTACTAACTTCCCAATTATTTTGATTACAGTTTCTTCAGGAGAAGCCAACATCGAATACTCCCAGGTATTGATGTTGATGCCGATAAAGTCTTTTCCTTCTGCGCAAAGGTCATTATTCAAACGGTTCATTAAAGAAGTTTTGCCACTTCCCCACTCGCCTTGCAATGCAATAGTGAGTGGGGTGGCGGCATTTCCTATAAATCGTTCAAGCCCTTTGACGTAACCCTCAACTCCGAAGTCACTAAGTGTTTCGGATAGAGGTATATCAGATAGAGAGAATTTATTTGCCATGCAAATGCTTATTTTCTTGTCCAATTACGCCCTCCATCTTTGGAAGCGAAAGTTCCTTTGGTGGTGGTGGCCCAAATTTCGGTGCCACGAAGCATTAAGCTCTGGAAAGTGCCATAGGCACTGCTTGTGCATTTGGTTGTCCAGTTGGTGCCACCATCGTGTGAGTAAATCACACCCTTTTGAGTAGCGGCATAAATATCTGAGCCGACAAGACAGAGATCAAAGAAAGTACCGTAGTACTGTGAGGAGTAGCGGCGAGTCCAATTCCGACCATCGCGGGTATACTCTATTGTGTTATTGGAAGGATTGATGCGAAGCATCTCACGTCCATATTGAATCATTTGTGCCATAAGTGTTGTTTTGAAGTTTTAATATGCAAATTTAGTGATTATTTTATTATCTGCCAAGTGCTATAACCCATTTACTAAGTCATTTACTTAGTCTGATAGAGGTGCATCATACTTTTAGCTGTCTTAGCCATCTCTGCTCGGAGATAAGAAGGCGATAAAATTTCCAAGCTATCTCCATATTTCAGAAATTCTTGCAGTAAATCGAAAGTCGGTTTCACATGAATGGTGAAAATGGAATAATCCGGGATTCGACAAATTTCTTGCTGCGAATGATGAAGCGGTAAGGAGCGAATGTAATTCTGCTGTTCATTAGTTACCTTAAACTCTATCGTTATCGGTTTATCATTTGTTCCTATGATAATACCGAAAGAGTTTTCAAAAACGGCATTGGCATCGAAGTTTTTCGGCAATTCAAAATGATTGTCGGTTTCTGACATTTCTATTATTCGGTCGAGTCCATAGATACGCATTTTATTATCGTATGGACTGCGGGCAAGTAGGTACCACCGCTGACGGAATAATTTGATACAATAAGGTTCGATGTCAAAGTTCCATGGTTTCTCACTGAAAAAATTTTGATAACTAATATTTATCGTGCGATTTTCACGCATCGCTTTAATGATGTCCGCAAGAAAACGATTACTTGAAGGGATGTTTTCAACTAAGATTCTATTTTGAATATCCCAGCTTTCATAAAGGATATTACTTAATGCGAAAGAATTTAACATCCATGACCGAATGTTGTCAAAAAGTTCAACATTTAGGTCTTTTATTCGATAGATTCTTTCAGGGGAATGGTCGCAGACAATTGAAATGTCAAAGAGTTCTTTGATAGCCTCCTTATGTCGATGAAACGTGCGTTCAGGTATTTCACGTTCAGAATGTTCATTAAGCACCGAACAATACCAGCGACGATTAATTTCTTCGCGTGAAATGCCACCTGATTGATGTATCACATCTATCAGCCAAAAATATCTCTTATATAACAGAGTTTTCTTCATACTTGTTAAATTTCATCGGGACAGGGGGGCGGTAATTGTACTTCAAAGATTTTTGAGCTTGGACATTCCCCATTCTTATAATTTTTCCATAACCCTTGCATAGCACTTCGTACACCATCTGGAGAAGGAATTTGGGCTTCTATACCTAACGCTTCATTTACAAGATTTTTTAGGCGTGTTTCATTAATGAATACGCCGAGATGTTCTGTTAGAATGGTTGGTTTTAATCCGGTTGGTGTTCCTGTGGTTTCCAAAATAGCGTGCAGAGAATAAAAGAGAGGTCTATGGGATTCTTTTATTGCAGCATCTATAGCTGATACTATTGGTGCGTTAATTTCAGAGAGATCACTATCTTTTAGTAATGCCTCATTGGGTTGCACAACTGTTATATCAACCACTTGCTTTATACTCTTAACAATTTTTTGGGCGCGTTTACAACGCTCTTTCCCTTCAAAATTGTACGGCGATGCGCCAAAGCACAAAAGGTTTGTAGTTATAGGTCTACATAACTCTATCACTTCATCTAAACGCTGAAAAGTTTTTTCACCACCGAACCCACATAAAATATATACATTATCGTAGTGGTCACTATTCAACGCTTGAAGGCTCATATAAAGGTTATCAACATAAAAAATGTTCCAGTCCTGAATGGTAGTAATTCCCGGAATATCATTTGCCATGTTGATGCCACATTGTCCGATACCTATTATCAAATTTTTCATATCAGAAGTTTTTGTGCTGCAAAGTTAGGCATTATAAATGCCACATCGCGGCAGTCAGAAGAAAAATTTGAAAAATTTTTTTAAGTTAGGATTGTAGCCGAATGGACGAGACAGATATATGAATTGAGAAATTGTGTAAGATAATGAAACTTATGAATTAAGAGATATACCCACAGAGAGGGTGCATATCGGGAAACATGATAAAGTAATATGTTGAATATGGATAGTTTATGTCTGAAAGTACTGAATGTAAGGTTTTTGAAATGTGATGGACCACTTCTTCACTTGAAGTGGCTAACATATTTGAAACGAATACATTTGAAACAGCCTCGACAGAAGATGTTCCGGGCAGTAATTTGCAGATTTTTTCTGAAAAATCGTGCTTTTGAATTTCGGTAAAAGCAGAATTATCTATACCGAAAGAAAACTTAAATTTTTTTACTTCCACATAGGTGCAAATTTACAAAAAAATTACAATACTCCGCTCATGCTTAGCGAG
>ULVK01031634.1_pt1 | contig 21063 bp, 17 predicted proteins | sample 1959311 | NCBI WGS metagenome assembly ULVK01 (sample SAMEA4835783, study PRJEB28245) | human gut metagenome | biome: gut microbiome; material: fecal sample | place: Denmark | collected 2008 | reverse complement strand
GCTGGCCGCCGCCAACGGCGACGCTGCGCTGCTGTATCTCTATCTTTTCGCAAACCGTCCGCTTGCCGATGCGCAGACGGCGCTGCGCATGACACAGGCCCGGTACGATCTGGCCTGCGCAACGCTTCAACAGCTGGGGCTCTGGCCGCAGGAAGCGAGACAGCATCTCGACGCGTCGCAGGCCCCGGTCTATACCGAGCAGGACGTCATCCGCGAAACGCGCACCAGCCGCGAGTTTGAAGCCATCACCGGCGAGACGCAGCGGCGGCTGGGACGGGTGCTATCCAACGAGGAACTTAAAATTCTGCTTTCGGTCTACCGCTATCTGGGGCTTCCCGGTGAGGTCATTTCGATTCTTGTCAACTACTGCATCCAGCGGCAGCGTTCGCGCGGCATCTCGCGCATGCCGTCTCTGCGGTCGATCGAGAAAGAGGCGTATTACTGGGCCGACCACGGCATCGACACGATGGAGCAGGCAGCTGTTTACATGCAGAACCAGCTGCTGCGGCAGTCGCAGCTGGGAAAAATCCGCGAACTGTTCGGCATTACGGGCAGACGGCTCACAACGGGCGAGGAGAATTACATTCTGACGTGGCTCTCGTGGGGCTTTGGCGAAAAAGAAATCGGTCTGGCCTATGAAAAGACCTGTATGGCGACCGGCGGACTCAAGTGGCCCTATTGCAACTCCATCCTGCGCAGTTGGCACGAGCAGGGCTTTACCACACTCAGCCAGATTGAATCCGGCGACCGCGCCCCGGCAAAGCCCGCGTCCGGCCGCCCCGGCTACGGCGTACAGCGCCACCATGACGAGTTGAGCGCGCTGGAGCGCGCCGCCGTTGATCGTCTGCTGAATGACAAGGAGGATTGACCATGGCATACTCTCAGGCCATTGTGCAGCGCGCAATGCAGCGCCTGCAAAGCGAAAACGAGCAGAACGAGCAGTCCTCCCGCGCCCGCATTGCGGCGATCTATGAAAAAGAGCCGCGTCTGGGCGAGATCGAACGGGAGTTGCGCCGGACCGCCGCACATGTGCTTGCCGCGACGTTCCGCCGTCAGGGCGACCCCGTGGCTGCCATGCAGCAGCTGAAAAAGGACAATCTGGCGCTCCAGCAGGAGCGCGACTGGATTTTGCAGGCCGAGGGGCTGGAGCCTGACGATCTGACTGTCCAGCCGCTCTGCCCCAAATGCGGCGGCACAGGCTATGTGGGCGCGCAGATGTGCGAATGCCTCAAGGAACTTTGCAGGCAGGAGCAGAAAAAGGAACTTGCCGCGCTGTTCGGCTCCGAAAGCTTTGACCGATTCCGGCTCGATCTGTATCCGGCACAGTATGACGAGCGGCTGAAGACAAGCCCCCGGACGCTGATGGAACGCACCTACCGCGACACGCTCGGCTAGGCGCAAAACTTCACCTGCGCCTCGCCGTCGCTTCTGTTTGTCGGCGCAACGGGCCTCGGCAAGACATACTTGTCCGCCTGCATCGCGCGGGCGGTCGCCGACCGGGGCTATTCCGTCAGCTATGCGCCGGTGGCGGAGCTGCTGGCCGCGTTTGAGGCCGATAAGTTCCGCCCGCAGCCGGACGTGTCACGCACGGTGGATTATTTTTCCAGTGATCTTCTGATTCTCGACGATCTCGGCACGGAAATGACAACGCAGTTCGCCGTCTCCGCGCTCTATCAGCTGCTCAACAGCCGCCTGCTTGAAAACAGGCCCACCATCGTCTCGACCAATCTTCCGCTGGGGGATATTGCGCCGCGCTATTCCGCGCAGATCTATTCCCGCCTGCTCGGCGCATACCGCCTGTACAAATTCTACGGCGACGACATCCGATTCAAGCTGAAATAGTCCGCTGCTATTCGATTCTGCGCAATTTTTCCGAAGTTCGCGTAGGGGCGGACGACTCTGTCCGCCCGCAGAAGGCAGTGGTTTTCCCGGAAGTTTGCGGCGAATCCGTATGTACCTGCTTGTATGATTGTAGGGGCCGATGCCCACATCGGCCCGTTGGGCAGTTGCGAATTTGCCGAAGATCACCGTAAAAACGTTGCGTTCTGCCGGGCCGATGCGACGCCCGCAGGCTAGTTTCGAGGCACAACCGCGCATCGCGCGGCTCTTAGCGCCGAAGATGGGTATCGGCCCCTACAGACTATTGGCATACTGCCGCTCCGGTTGGTCTGACCGGGGCGGCTTTTTGTACTGCGGCGCAAAAAAGTTTACAGGGTGGAAACAAATTTTTGCATGATTGCACTTTCCTGTTGTGTCCGTATGTGGTACAATGTATGTGGATATTTATGCTGTTGTGCAGATTTGGATAGATAAAGGAAGATCATCATGGAATTACTCGCTCCCGCCGGTTCGATGGAGGCGCTGCGCGCCGCCGTCTGCAACGGCGCTGATGCTGTTTATTTAGGCGCCGATACCTTCAACGCGCGTATGAACGCCCGCAATTTTTCTGCCGCCGATTTGCAGGAGGCCGTTGTCTACTGCCATGTGCGCGGCGTCAAGGTACACCTGACGCTCAACACGCTCGTGCTGGACCGCGAGATGCCGCGTGCAGCGGAACTGATCCGCATGGCCGCATCCTGCGGCGTCGATGCGTTCATCGTGCAGGATCTGGGCATGGTATCGCTGTGCCGGCAGCTTGCACCGGATGTGCCCATCCACGCCTCCACGCAGATGAGCATCCATTCGCTCGAGGGCGTATTGGAGGCCGCCGCGCTCGGATGCAGCCGCGTTGTGCTTGCGCGGGAATTGCCCGCAGAGGAGATCGCGCATATCTGTAAGAAAAGCCCGGTCGAGATCGAGGTTTTCGTCCACGGCGCTTTGTGCATGTGCTACTCCGGGCAGTGCTATCTGTCCTCTGTCATCGGCCGCCGCTCCGGCAACCGGGGCCAGTGCGCGCAGCCCTGCCGCCTACCCTACGGCTACGGCCGGTTTGAATCGACGCGCTACCCCCTCAGCCTCAAGGACAACTGTCTGGCGGGCGAACTGGACGAACTGCGGCGCATGGGCGTCGCGTCCATCAAAATTGAAGGCCGTATGAAGCGGCCCGAATACGTCGCCATCGTCACGCGCGCCTACCGCACGGTCTTAAACGGCGGCAAGCTGACGCAGGCCGATCTGCAGGAACTCGAAACCGCATTTTCCCGTCAGGGCTTCACCGACGGCTATTTCAAGGGTCAGACCGGCAGCGATATGTTCGGCCGCCGGCAGGAGAGCGAGGACACAGCCGACCTGTTCGCCTCTGCCCGCGCCACCTATGAGCAGGGCGAGACGCAGCGCATCGGCGTGCGCTTTTACGCCATGATCCACCGCGGACAGCCCGCGCGGCTTGCCGTAGAAGACCCGGACGGCAATCTCTGCCGGACCTACGGCCCCGTGCCGGAACAGGCCGTCTACCGCTCACTCACAGCGCAGGATCTGGAACAGCAGCTGAAAAAAACCGGCGGAACGCCGTACCTCTGTACCAGTGTCCGCTCGTCGCTGGATCCCGATCTGATGCTTCCGGCCTCCGCCATCAACGCCATGCGGCGTGACGTGATCGCCGAACTCACCGCGAAGCGCGGCCGCGCCGAAAAGCCGCACCTGAACGCCTATGACGAGCCGCCGCGCTACGATGGCATCTCCGGCGAACCGCAGCTGACCGTGGCCGTCCGCACGGCCGACCAGATTACATCCCGTATGCTCTCCATGAAGCCGACGGTGCTCTATGTCCCGCTGTCCGAACTGGTCGAGCACCCGGAGTTGCGGCAGCGCGTGGGCGTTGAGACGCAGCTTGCGGCCATTCTGCCGCGCGTGATCTGGAGCGGCGAACTCGTTCCCATCGCGCGGCAGCTGCGCACGGTCTACGATATGGGCGTGCGGCAGGTTCTGGCCGGAAATCTCGGACAGCTGCACATCGCCCGCGCGGCGGGCTTCGCCGTCCGGGGCGATTTCGGCCTCAATATCGTCAATTCCCGCGCCATGCGCTATCTGCGCGAGCAGGGGCTTGATTCGCAGCTTCTGTCGTTTGAACTGACGCTGCCGCAGATCCGTGATATCTCCAAGGCCGTCCCGGCGGAGGTTCTGATCTACGGGCGGCTGCCGCTGATGCTGATGGAAAACTGCGTTATTAAAAACCGCACCGGCACCTGTACCTGTCAGACCGGCACGGTTCGGCTGGTTGATCGCGTGGGTGAGGAATTTCCCATCGTCAAAGACCCCGGCACTTGCCGCAATGTGCTGCTGAACGGCAAAAAGCTGTATCTGCTCGATAAAAAGGATGCGTTCCGGGGTATGGGCCTGTGGGCGCTGCGGCTGCAGTTTACAACGGAAAACCCCAGCGAGATCGACAAGGTGCTGATGGACTATCAGGGCCGGGCCGTCTTCGACGCTGGAAGCTATACGCGCGGACTGTATTCGCGCGGCGTGGAATAAGCAAAAAAAGAAGGAACTCCTTATGATCATCCTTGCATCGCAATCTCCCCGCAGGCAGGAACTGATGAAGCTTACCGGCCTGCCGTTTACCGTCCGTGTGGCAGATGTGGACGAGACGATGGACAAGTCGCTTCCTGTCCAGCAGGAGGTCACGCGCGTCAGCCGTCTGAAAGCGCAGACCATCGCCGCCGGCGCAGCTGCGGACGATATCGTCATTGCTGCCGATACCATCGTGGTCATCGACGGCCGCGAACTGGGAAAACCCCGCTCGGAGCAGGAAGCACTGGACATGCTCCGCCTGCTCTCCGGCAGGACGCACGAGGTCGTGACCGTTCTGTCCGTATGCAAAGGCCCCTGCATCGAATCCGAAGCCGTCGTGACGAAGGTAACATTCCGCACGCTCTGTGACGAGGAACTCCGCGCCTACATCAGAACCGGCGAACCCATGGACAAGGCCGGCAGCTACGGCATTCAGGGCTACGGGGCCATGTTCGTCAAATGCATCGAGGGCGATTATTTCTCCGTCATGGGGCTGCCGCTGTGCCCGCTGTGCCGGATGCTGCGCGCGTTCGGCGTCCGCATTCTTGACGTGCAGGAGGCGCAGGCATGAAGAAAAAATTCTGGACAGGCCGGCTCAAGACCATTCTGATCGTTGCGCTCATCGTCGCCATCTGCGCAGCCGTGACGCTTGCCATCACGAGTGGAACAAGCGCGATCGAAAATGTGGTCGGGACGATTCTGTCTCCCATCCGCGCGGGCGTTGCGTCCATCGACCGGCTGGCCGAGCGGTATTATAACTACATGTTCCGCTATGAGACGCTCGAGGCGGAAAACGCGGAGATGGAAAAGCAGATCCTCGCCATGCAGGAGGATATCCGCGACGCCGAGCAGCTTCAGCGCGAGAACGAATGGCTCAAGGCGCTTCTGAATCTGTCAGACGAGCATGAGGATTATAAATTCCTCACGTCGTACATCATTTCCTGGGATTCTTCCGACTATAAAAGCGCTTTCACCATCGGAAAGGGCACGAACGCAGGACTGGAAGAGGGTATGTGCGCCGTTACGGAAAACGGGCAGGTCGTGGGCCTTGTGACCAAGGTCGGCACCAACTGGGCCACCGTCACGACGATTATGGACTCATCGCTTGAAATTTCCGCCTCCGTGGCCTCGTCCGGCTATACGGGCGTGGTGCAGGGCACATTCCTTGAAGATGGAACGGAAATTCTGCGCATGAACTATCTGCTGACAGACGCGATCGTCAAAAATAACGACCAGGTCGTCACGACCGGCTCGACGCTCTATCCGCGCGGCCTGCTGCTGGGATACATCACAAACGCCAGTCTCGACGAGACAGGCGTTGCGAAATACGCCACGCTCGAACCGTCCTGCGACCTGTCCAAGCTGGAGCAGATCGCAATCATTACGGAGTATAATGTGCAGTGACAGCAGGCGTGTTCGATTTTCGTGACGCACTGCGAACGCTGTGTTGTAGGGGCCGATGCCCATCTTCGGCGCTAAGAGCCGCGCAAAGCGCGGTTGCGCCTCGAAACTAGCCTGCGGGCATCGCATCGGCCCGGCAGAATGCACCGTTTTTTTACGGTAGTCTTCGGCAAATTCGTAAATGCCCAACGGGCCGATGTGGGCATCGGCCCCTACAAACGAACCTCGAAAAATGCAGCTTGACGTGTATATGACCGAAAGGAGGCCCGCGCGATGCACGCGACCTATAAAAATGCGCTGATGTGGACGCTTTACGGCGTGCTGTTTCTGCTGATCGCCGTTTTGCAGACGGTTGTGTTCGGCCGGGCACGGTTTTTCGGCGTCAAGCTGACGCTGATCCCTGTCTGCCTCGCCTGCGTCGCCATGCTGGCAGGCGCCGAGGCCGGGGCGCTTTACGGCCTTTGCTGCGGCGCCGTCTGGTGCTTTACGGGCGCAAGCGGCGGCGCGATGCACATTGTGCTGCTGACTATCTGCGGCGCGGTGATCGGCTATCTCTGCGACCGGTATCTGGTGCGGCAGCTGCTGTCCGCCGTTCTGATGAGCCTGCTGGCACTCGTATTCTGCCAGACGATTTTATTCCTGCTTCAATGCTATCTCGGCACGGTCCACATCGGCATGATTGCTGCTCTGCCGATTCAGATTGGCCTGAGTCTGCTCTCGTGCCCGCTTCTGTATCTTGGAGCCTGGGCAATCCGAAAGGTTGGTGCCAAATAAATGCAGCGAATTTCCCGCTTCCGCATGATCGTATTCATCATTGTCATTCTGGCCATGATCGGCGTGTTCAGCCTGCGGCTTTATAAGACGCAGGCTGCCGTTACAGAGGACTCCCTCGTCACGGCGGATGCCGACTCCATGACGTACCAATCGACGGTTGAGGCCGCACGCGGCAATATTCTTGACCGCAACGGCAACGTACTGGTGTCGAACCGCGCCAGCTACAACCTTGTCATCGTCAACTTTGTCTTTTTCAACGCGCCCGACCCGAACGGGAATCTGCTGAAGGTTCTGAACCTCTGCGACGAACTGGGGATCGCGTATGAATCGCACTTTCCCATCTCCTCCGAACGTCCCTACCAATACACCGATACCAACGACACTGCGTGGCAGAGTTTTTTCCGCAAGTTCCTCGCCAGCCGAAGCTATGACCTTGATATTTCCGCGCCCACACTTATGAAGCGTCTGCGCGATGAATACAAAATCCCGGACGATTGGACCCAGCAGGATGTCTACCGCGTCATTTCCGTCCGCTATGAACTAGAACTGCGCTCGGTCGATGACATCGGCCTTGAAAACTACACGCTGGCTGAGGACGTCGATGCAGAATCGCTGGCCGCCGTGATGGAGTTGGCCGTGCCGGGCGTCGTGGTCGAAAACGGCACGGTGCGCGAATACAACACGACGTATGCCGCGCATATCCTCGGCTATATTGCAGCCATGGACCCGGACGAATACGCCGAATACAAGCAGCAGGGCTATGCCATGAACGCACTCGTCGGAAAGTCCGGCGTGGAGAAGGCGTTTGAATCTTATCTGCACGGCTCGAGCGGCATCAAGAAAACGACTGTTTCCTCGACCGGCGAAATTCTGAACCGCTATTATGTGACGGAGCCTGTGCCGGGCAACAACGTCGAGTTGACCATTGATATCTCCCTGCAGGCTGTGGCCGAGCATGCACTGGAGAAGGTCATTCTCGACCTGCGGGAAAACGGCGTCGGCCGGAACAAGGAGGGCAAGGACGCCAGAGGCGGCGCGGTCGTCGTGCAGATGTGCAAGACCGGTGAAATTCTCGCCATGGCAAGCTACCCGACCTACAACCTTGCGACCTTCAATCAGGACTACACCACCCTTAACGCAGACGAGATGCGCCCGCTGTTCAACCGTGCGCTCGCGGCCTTCCCGCCCGGCTCGGTCTATAAGATGGTTACGGCCATCGCCGCCGTTGACATGGGCGGCTTTGACCCCGGCTATATCATTGAGGACAAGGGCCTTTACACCTTCTATGAGTCTTTCCAGCCCAAGTGCCACATCTGGTCGCTGGCCAATCCGCGCACGCACGGCAAGATCAATCTGATGGAGGCCATCGCCTATTCCTGCAACTATTATTTCTATGAAGTCGGCCGTCTGACCTACGACAGCTATAAAAAGGAAACGGGAAACAACCCGTTTGATATCGTTGCCAAGGCCCTTGGCCTCGGCGAGCCGACGGGCATCGAACTGCCGGAGGACACCGGCGCGCGCGCGAATGCAGAGGAAAAGAACAAGCAGTACGCTGGCGAAGACGCAGGCTGGTTCGGCGCGGACGTTTTACAGGCCGTCATCGGCCAGAGCCTGAACAAGTTCACGCCTCTGCAGCTGGTCTGCTATACCTCGGCGCTGGCAAACAAGGGCACGCGCTATGAAGCGACACTTTTGTCCCGCGTCGTCTCGTGGGACTATCAGGATCTGATTGAAGAATCCAAGCCCGTTGTGGCAAGCACGCTGAACATCTCCGAAAAGGCACTGGCCGCACTCGATCAGGGCATGCGTATGACCGCGACCATCGGCACGGCGGAGCAGTATCTCCGGGATTATCCCATCCCCATCGCCTGCAAGACCGGCACGGCGCAGTGGCAGGGCACGACCTCTACCGGCGCGTTCTCCGGCTCCGACCACGCCTCGTTCGTGCTCTATGCCCCGGCGGACGATCCCGAGATCGCCATCGCCGTCTATGTCGAACGCGGCTCGCAGGGCGGCAATCTGGCGAACGTCTGTATTCCCATTCTTGACGCGTACTTCTCCAGTTCTGCCAGATACGAGACTGTCACAACCGAAAATATCGCTTACTAAGAGAGGAACCGCACATGACCGACCTTTCGCATATCCGCAATTTTTCGATCATCGCCCACATTGACCACGGCAAATCCACGCTGGCAGACCGGCTGCTGGAGGAGTGCCATTCCGTTGAAAAGCGCGAGATGGAGGACCAGATCCTCGACTCCATGGAACTCGAGCGTGAGCGCGGCATCACCATCAAGGCGCGCGCCGTGCGTCTGGATTACCGCGCCGACGACGGCGAGGTCTATGTATTGAACCTCATCGACACGCCGGGCCACGTCGATTTTAACTATGAAGTTTCCCGCAGCTTATCTGCCTGTGAGGGCGCGGTACTGGTCGTTGACGCATCACAGGGCATCGAGGCCCAGACGCTGGCAAACACCTATCTGGCGGTTGACAATGGACTGGAGGTTCTGCCCGTTGTCAACAAGATCGACCTTCCGGCGGCGCGGCCTGCCGAGGTCAAGAAGGAAATTGAGGACGTCATCGGCATCCCCGCCATGGACGCGCCTGAAATCTCCGCCAAGAACGGCATCAACATCCATTCCGTGTTGGAAATGATCGTGAAGAATGTCCCCGCGCCCACGGGCGACCGGGACGCACCTTTGCAGTGTCTGATTTTCGACAGCCAGTATGATTCTTATCGCGGCGCGATCGTGTACCTGCGCGTGGTCAACGGCACGGTCTATCCCGGCATGGATATCCGCATGATGGCCTCCGGGGCGGTTTACAAGGTCGTGGAAGTCGGATATCTGCACCCGAAGGGTATGGTTCCGGCCGAAAGCCTCGGCGCGGGCGAGGTCGGATATCTCACGGCCTCCATCAAGACCGTCTCCGATACCCGCGTGGGCGACACCATTACGGGCGTGGAAAATCCGGCGGCCGAAGCGCTTCCGGGCTACCATCAGGCGCAGCCGATGGTCTTCTCGGGCGTGTATCCGGCGGACGGCTCGAAATACGGCGATCTGCGCGACGCGCTGGAAAAGCTGAAGCTGAACGACGCTTCCATGAGTTTCACACAGGAAAACTCCATTGCGCTGGGCTTCGGCTTCCGCTGCGGTTTCCTGGGTCTTCTGCACATGGAGATCATTCTCGAGCGGCTCGAGCGCGAATATAACCTTGATCTCATCACGACGGCTCCAAACGTCGTCTATAAGATCACCAAAACAGACGGCACGCAGCTTGACGTCTATACGCCGCTCAATTATCCCGACCCCGCCGAGATTGCCGAAGCGCAGGAGCCGTATGCGAAAGCGAACCTGATTGCCCCGCCCGAATATGTTGGTGCGATCATGGACCTGTGCCAGAACCGGCGCGGCGAATTCAAAGACATGCAGTATCTCGACCCCACGCGCGTCGAGTTGCACTATTCCATGCCGCTGAATGAGATCATCTATGACTTTTTCGACGCGCTCAAGAGCCGCACACGAGGCTACGGTTCGCTGGATTATGAACTCGAGGGCTATCGCCCGTCGAAGCTTGTCAAGCTTGACATTCTCCTGAACGGTGAGATCGTTGACGCACTGAGTTTCATTCTCTTTGCCGACAACGCCTACGCAAGAGCCCGAAAGATCTGCGAGAAGCTGAAGGACAATATCCCGCGCCAGATGTTTGAGATCCCGGTGCAGGCTGCCGTCGGCGGCAAAATCATTGCCCGCGAGACGATTAAGGCACTGCGCAAGGACGTACTCGCCAAGTGCTACGGCGGCGATATCACGCGCAAAAAGAAGCTGCTTGAAAAGCAGAAAGAGGGCAAAAAGCGCATGCGCACATTCGGTACGGTCGCTGTGCCGTCCGAGGCGTTCATGGCCGTCCTCAAGCTTGACGACGAATCGTAGGAGGTTTTTCCGTGGCGCTCATTCAGATCGTTGAAAACAAGAAAAAAAGCCTCGGCATCTACGTCCATATCCCGTTCTGCCGGAGCAAATGCGAATACTGCGACTTTTATTCCATCCCCGGCGCGCGCAGCCGGGATCTGATGGACCGGTATCTCGACGCCGTGATTCTGCACATCCGCGAGGCGGCGCAGGGCGCGGCAGGCTACGAGGTCGATACCGTCTATTTTGGCGGCGGCACACCGTCGTTCTTCGGTGCAGGCGGGCTTGCGAAGATTTTCGCTGAGACCGACCGCCGCTTCGATGTCAGCCGCGACGCGGAGGTTTCGCTCGAGGCCAACCCGGATTCTGTGACGCTGCCCATGCTCACGCGGCTGCGCCGCGCGGGCTTCAACCGCATTTCCATCGGCGTGCAGTCGGACGACGACGCGCAGCTCAAGGCGCTGGGCCGCCCGCATAACTACCGGCAGGCGCAGCAGGCTGTGTCGCTCTCGCGGCGCGCAGGCTTTGACAATGTTTCGGTTGACCTCATGTTCGGCCTGCCGAACCAGTCGCGCGAAAGTTGGATGCAGACGCTTCGCAACGTCATCGACCTTAAGGCCGACCACATCAGCTGCTACGGCCTCAAGGTAGAGCCCGGCACGAAGCTTTGGTCATACAAGGACTGCGCCAATCTCCCGGACGACGACGCACAGGCGGATATGTATTTCTACGCCGTTGAAACGCTTGAGCAATTCGGCTATCACCAGTACGAGATCTCCAATTTCGCGCACGACGGCTTTATTTGCCGCCACAACATGAAATACTGGGTCGGCGACGAGTATCTGGGCTTCGGCCCGTGCGCGGCCTCTGACTTCGCCGGGCGGCGATTTACCATCAAGCCCGATTTGGAGGGCTATATCAAGGGCGTGATGGACAAGGGCCAGATTCTGTCCGAGTCCGAACTCGTCCCGCTGCGCGAACGCGCGGGCGAGTATCTCATGCTCCGCCTGCGGACGGTCGATGGCATTGAAAAGGGCGAGTACACCCGCTCGTTCCTGCTGCCGTTCGAGCCGATTGAGGAAATTCTGCTTCGGCTTCAGACGCAGGAATATGCCGCGTTCACCTCCGGCCGCTGGCATCTGACGCCGAAGGGCTTCATGCTCTCAAACACCATTCTGGTGGAACTTCTGGAGGCCCAGCAAAAATCCAAGCCGCTGGCGCAGAAGCGCTGACAGACGAACAGAGCCGGGGAAGCGTCAACGCTTCCCCGGCTCTTGCCGGAAAAACAGCCCTTCCGGTCAATCGGTGCGGCCGGAACGGGAGGCTGCGAAGAAACCGGGCGGCTGCTTTTCAGACTCCGCCCGGATCAGCGGGACGCGGAACCCCCGTTCTGTCTGCCTTCTGCCGCTCCGGCGAAGCGCGGCGTCTGACCGAAACGCGCACCTGCGTATGGATCATCCGGCGGACAAAGCATTTCAAAAGCATTTGCCAACGATCTCTCTGGCCATAGTATGTGCAGAGCCAAGAAAAATACACAAGGTCCAATTTGACTTTACAGGCGTAAAACGGTAAGATAAGAAAAAACAAAGGAAGCGGAAAAACAATGGAAGAATTTGAAAATTTGCAGGAAACAAAACTCTCGTCCCAGCCGATTTTCGACGGCGATGTGCTGCATATCTATAAGGACACCGTCCGCCTGCCGAACGGCAAGACCTCCACGCGGGAATATACCGTCCACCACGGCGCTGTGTGCATCCTGCCGCTGTTGGAAAACGGCGACGTGCTGCTCGAGCGGCAGTTCCGCTACGCCATGCGCGAAGTCCTGACGGAGATCCCCGCCGGGAAGCTTGACTACATCGGAGAAGACCCGCACGAGGCCGCGCTGCGCGAACTGCGGGAGGAAACGGGCGCGGTTGCAAGCGAACTCATCCCGCTCGGGCCGTTTTATCCCACCTGCGCATATTCGACCGAGGTCATCCATATGTTTCTGGCCCGCGGGCTGACCTTCGGCGAACGGGATTTGGACGAGGACGAATTTCTAAACGTATTCCGTCTGCCGCTGCGTAAACTGGTCGAGAAGGTTCTGAACGGCGAAATCCCAGACGCCAAAACGCAGGCCGCCGCGCTTCGCGTGTGGTGTATGCTGAAAGAGGGAAAACTCCCGTGAGGCGGAACCTGCTGTACGTCTCGTCCATTGGCGAAGACTGCTGTGCAGCCGCGCAGGACTTTCACGTCGGCATCGAACTTGCACAGTTCTGCACGGCAGCCCGGCTCGACGGGGCGCCGGCGGAGCCGTGGGAAATTCCGGTAGAGCGCTGTCTGTCTGCGGCAGACCGATTCATTCTGCACGGGCCGTTCAACGAACTGACCCCGGCAGCCATCGACCCGTTGGTGCTGGATGTGACAAAAAAACGATACCGGCAGGCAATCGCGCAGGCGCGGACACTCGGAATCCAAAAAGTTGTTCTGCACGCAGGCTTTCAGCCGCTGGTCTATTACCCGGAATGGTTCATAGACCGCAGCGCCGCCGTATGGCAGGAACTGCTCTGCGAGATCCCGGATGATATGACCGTCTGCCTGGAAAACGTGCTCGAGCCGGAGCCGCGTCTGCTCACGGCAATCATGGGAGCCGTCTGCGACCCGCGCCTGCGTATCTGCCTCGATCTCGGCCACGCCAATACCTGCGCGTCGCACATTCCCCCGGAAGACTGGCTGCGCGCCTGCGCGCCGTATCTGTCTCATGTGCATCTGCACAACAATCAGGGCGGCCATGATCTGCATGCGGCGCTTTTTGACGGCGTGATGGACATTACGGGTCTTCTTTCCATGCTGGAAACGCTGGCCCCGCAGGCGACGTGTACACTGGAACTGATGCAGGACAGGCCGAGCCTCGACTGGCTCGTAACAGAACATCTTTTGGAGTAAACCCTATGGAACAGAATGAACGGCAGCTTTTCTCGCTGCTTTCCGAAATTACCCCATTGTACGAAGCGCCTATGCGCGAGGCGAAAGCCCGGCAGGATGCGCTTGCAAAGCCGCCCGGAAGTCTCGGTCTGCTGGAAGACCTCTCTGTCCAGCTGGCAGGCATCACCGGGCATATCAAAAATGAAGTCAGCCACACCCGCATTTACGTTCTTGCGGCAGACAACGGCGTGGTCTGCGAGGGCGTTTCGTCCGCACCGCAGTCGGTCACGCGGGCGCAGGCCATCAACCTGACGCGCGGCCTGACCGGCGCGTCGTGTCTGGCAAAACACTTTCATGACGGCCTGATGGTCGTTGACATGGGCATTGCACTTTCCTATACCTGCCCGGAGATTCTGAACCGCAGTCTCGGTAAAGGCACAGCGAACATCGCCGCAGGCCCGGCCATGACACGGCAGACTGCCGTACAGGGCATTCTGACCGGCATGGAACTTGCCGCACAGGCAAAACGGGACGGGATTCAGATTCTTGGCGTTGGTGAAATGGGCATCGGCAACACGACGACGTCCTCCGCTGTTTTGTGCGCGCTGAGCGGCGAACCCGTTGAGGCCGTCACGGGACGCGGCGGCGGATTGACCGGCGCAGCGTTTTTGAAGAAAAAACAGGTCATTGAACAGGCACTGACCATAAACGCGCCGGATGCACACGATCCCATTGACGTTCTGCACAGGGTCGGCGGGTTCGATCTGTGCGCCATGACGGGCGTCTTTCTGGGCGCGGCGCATGAACGCCTGCCAGTCGTGGTTGATGGGTTCATTTCCGTTGTCGCCGCGCTCTGCGCTGCCCGGCTGCGGGAAAACGCAGGGGGCTATTTCATCGGTTCGCATGTGTCCTATGAACGCGGGTACGAGATCGCGGCGCAGCTGCTTGGTCTGAAGCCCTGTCTGCAGCTTGGCATGCGGCTGGGCGAGGGCAGCGGATGCCCGTTGGCCTTCCGCGTGGTCGAAGCGGCCTGCGCGGTGATGAACACAATGGCAACATTCCCCGAGGCCGCCATCGACGACGGATATCTGACCGAAATACGCGAAAGGGACAGCTTTACGGTATGAACTACTTTCTTTCCGGCGGCGCAAAAAACGGAAAATCCTCTCTTGCACAGCAGATCGTCTGCGCGCAGGGCGGGCCGCACTATTATCTGGCGACCATGATCCCGCACGACGACGAGGATCGGCTGCGCATCCGGCGGCATCTGGAAAACCGCGCGGGACTGGGCTTTCAGACCGTCGAATGCGGAACGGACATTCTCGCCTCGCTTTCGCAGATGGATCCGGACGGCGCGGTGCTGCTTGACAGCGTGACGGCGCTGCTGTCAAATGAAATGTTCCGCGCAGACGGCACAATGGACGTTTTGGCCCCGGCGCGTCTGGAAGCAGAACTGCTGGAATTCTCCCGCCGCATGCGCTGCTGCGTGTTCGTGAGCGACTTTATTTACGCCGATGGCGGGCAGTATGACGCGTGGACAGAATGCTATCGCCGGGGACTGGCTGCGCTTGACCGCGCGCTGGCCGCAGCGTGCGAAAACGTTGCGGAACTTTGCTGCGCGCAGGCATATTGGTACAAAGGAGGGTTTGCCCGATGAAAACCAGAATCAAAAAGCCCCTGACGGCGCTTATGATGGCGTGGGGGACGTATCTGGCAATTCCGTGCCCGTATAAGGTCTGGGACGATGCGCTGCGCCCGTGGCAGATCGTGTGCCTGCCGCCGGTGGGACTGATTGTGGGCGGACTTTGGGCGCTGTGCGCGGCTCTTTTTGCGCACTTCCGGTTTACCGGGCTTTTGGCTGCCGCGTGCTTGACGGCGCTGCCGTTTCTCGTAACGGGCTTTTTCCATCTGGACGGATTTCTCGACTGCTGCGACGCGATTTTATCGCGGCGCGACCTGGGCACGCGGCAGAAGATTCTAAAGGATTCGCGCGTCGGCGCGTTTGCGGTTGTGTGTGCAATTCTGCTGTTTCTGTTCTCGTTTGCAGCGCTGGCAGACTGCGACTTCTCGTATATCTGGCGGGCGCTGCTGCTCATTCCGGTCGTGACGCGCTGCATGGCGGGCGTCGCAGTGGAGTCCTTCGCGCCCATGAAGACCAGCCAATATGCCGGGACATTCAAAGCCGGAAAAACGAAGCGACAGCGGAATATCCTGCTCGGCATGTACCTTGCCGTCATGCTGGCGGTGTTTGTGTTCCTGTTTTCGCGGCCCAGCTGCGCACTGGCCGTTGCGTGGGCAGGCCTCGTGACGATTCTTTCCTGCCGGGCCGCACGAAAAAATTTAGGCGGCATGTCCGGCGACATTGCAGGCTTTTCCATCACGCTGGGCGAACTGTCCGGCCTTCTGATTCTGGCAGTCTTTTAAGGAGGAACGGATATGGTTTTGCTGATCGGCGGCGCGTATCAGGGAAAAACGGCATACGCGCAAAAAAAATACGGCCTGCGGGCCGCGGATATTTTCACCTGCGAAACGGAATTGCTGGACCTGTCCGCCCGCTGCCTCCGGCATCTGGAGCGCTTCGCGCTTGCCTGCGTCCGGACGGGAAAAGAGCCTGCAGACGTGCTGGGAGGGCTTGATTTAAGCGAAAAAATTCTGATCTGCGAGGATATCTCCTGCGGCGTCGTGCCGATGGATGCGGAAGCGCGCGAATGGCGCGAGGCTGTCGGGCGCATGAACGCAGCGCTGGCTGCGCAGGCGGATACAGTCACGCGGATTTTCTGTGGACTCCCGCTGGAGTTGAAGCGATGAGGCGGCTCACGCTCATCCGCCACGGGCTGACGGAAGGAAATGTCCGCCGGTGGTACTATGGCGCGCTCGACCTTCCCTTATGCGAAACCGGAAAATCAGCGCTGCGGGAGGCCGCCGCCGGCGGCCTGTATCCCCCGTACAGCGGCGAACGCGTTCTGACGAGCGGAATGCTCCGCACAGAGCAGACGCTGCGCCTGATTTACGGCGAGGTGCTGCACGAAAGCTGGGCAGATTTGCGCGAGGTTCGCTTCGGCATCTTTGAGGGGAAATCCTACAACGAACTCAAGGGCCAGCCGGATTATGAAGCATGGCTCGCAGGTGACTGGTTCCGGAACGTTCCGCCGGGCGGAGAATCCTTCGCGCAGGCGGAGACACGCATTTTGTCTGCGCTGAACCGCATGCAGGCGCAGAACGCGGACATTCTCGCCGTCGTGCACGGCGGAACAGTGCTCACGATCATGCAGGCGCTGTTCCCGGAGGAGGAAAAGAGCGGCTACGACTGGCAGCCCCGCCCCGGCGGCGGATACCAGATCGACTTGGTGGCGCACACCTACCGGCGCATCGGAATACAGGCCTAAAAAAAGCAGCGCTCAGGCGCTGCTTTTTTATCCGTTGTTTTTTTGATTGTTCTGCGCCAGAATACGCTCGATCTCGGCCTGCGCGTTGTAAACCTCGTCGTGGAAGTGCTGGGCAGAGATGCGCTCGGCGCCGTGGCCGAGGATGATCAGCTGCTCGAGATTATCGCTTGTTGCCACGCGGACACGGCGACGGCCGCGGAGTTCAAAACTCAGCCGCTCAATATACTGATCCGCTGTCTCTGCCTGGCGGGTGTAGACAATATGGATGTTGTGGTATTTTTCCACAGAACCAAGTCCCTGCGGCACCTTGTACGCGTCAAAAACCAGAATGAGCGTACAGCCGCGGTAGCCCTGATAATTGCACAGCAGATTCATAAGCACATGCCGTGCCGTGTCAAGGCTCGTGCGGGAGAGTTCCTTCAATTCATCCCATGCGAACAGGATATTATAGCCGTCAACCAACAGGAAATCGTCCGCAGGGCCGAGACTTTGCAGAAATTCGCGCTTGTCCTCGCTGCGCAGCATCATCTGCGGCAGCACGTCGCGGCGGCGGATAGCGCCGTAGGTGCGCTCAAAAATCGCCAGCAGTTCCTTTTCGAGTTCCGGCGCGCCGCCGGGCGCAACGGATTTTACGATCCGCTGCGGCTCCTGCTGCGCAGGGCCTCCGAATCGCAGCAGCGGCAGATGCGCCGCCGCATCCACGTCCTGCCACTTGACCTCGTAGCCTGCGCCGTGCGCGCAGAAAACGGAACTCGCCGGGTTTTCCAGATCGCGCGCCGGGTCGTAGCCGATCTCCTTCACGATCTGCTCCTGCTCGCGGCAGGGCCGGTAGCCGCTGACGCGCAGCTGGATGCGCCCGCGGCCCCTGGTATAGGCCGTGAGCTCTGTCTGGTATTCCCGCAGCAGGCGGACGGGCGCGCTCCCGCGCAGGACAGTCTGTTCGCCGTCCGTTTCCGGCGGCTCATATTCGCCCTGCATGCGCTGAATATCCGTGATCGCCCGGCCCACATTCGGCGCAGGCAGTTCCATGCGAAACGCGTACCACGGCTCGAGCAGCACGGACTGCGCCTTCATCAGCCCCTGCCGCACAGCGCGGTACGTCGCCTGCCGGAAATCGCCGCCCTCCGTGTGCTTCAGATGCGCCCGACCGGAGACGAGCGTGAAGCGGATATCGGTGATGGGCGCGCCGGTCAGAACACCCCGGTGGACTTTCTCCGCCAGATGCGCCAATATCAGCCGCTGCCAGTGCAGCGCCAGCGTGTCCGTCGGGCACATGGTATCAAATTGCAGGCCGGAGCCCGGCTCCGCCGGCTCCATCAGCAGATGCACCTCGGCATAGTGCCGCAGCGGCTCATAATGCCCCACGCCCTCGACCGGCGCGGTGATCGTCTCAAGATAGACAATATTTCCGGCGTCAAACGAAACGCGAAGCCCGAAGCGGCTTTCAATCAGCTTCTGCAAAATCTCCATCTGCACCGGCCCCATCAGCTGCACGCGAATCTCTCGCAGCAGCGCGTTCCAGACCAGATGCAGCGCAGGATCCTCCTCTTCAAGCATGCGCAGCTGTCCATACGCCAGCGCCGCATCCGTGCCGTCGTCCAGAAGCAGGCGGTATTCCAGAACCGGCTGCAAAACCGGTGCCTGCGCCGCCGTCTCGCGGCCCAGCACATCGCCTGGCATGGTCTTGCTCAGTCCCGTCACGGCGCAGACCGTCCCTGCGGGTGCCTGCTGCAAAAGCGTGAATTTACTGCCGGAATAGAGCCGAAGCTGGTCGGCCTTTTCCTCCCAGCCCTCACCGCGGAGCGTCTGCTTAACTAGAAGCGTCCCGCCCGTGACCTTCAGAAACGTCAGACGCGCGCCCTTCTCGTCGCGCGCGATCTTGAATACATGCGCGCCGAACTCCGCGCCCCGCGCAGGCTCGTCCACGAACCGGCGCAGCGCATCCAGAAGCGCGTCCACACCCGTCTGCCGCAGCGCAGAGCCGAACAGGCACGGGAACACCCGCCTGTGCGAGACGAGCGGCGCGATCTGCGCGTCGGAAAGCGTGCCGGAGGTGAGATAACTCTCCATCAGCGCCTCGTCGGACAGGGAAAGTTCCTCAAACAGCTGTGCCTGCGGCTGAGAAAAATCGATACAGCCCTCGTCCAGTTCCACACGGACGGCAGCAAGCAGCGCATCCCGGTTCGCTGTTTCCATATCCATCTTGTTGAAGAAGAGAATGACCGGCACCTGATAGCGCCGCAGCAGCCGCCAGAGCGTGACGGTGTGGCCCTGAATGCCCGCCGTACCGCTGATGATGAGCACAGCGCAATCGAGCACCTGCAGCGTCCGCTCCATCTCGGCAGAAAAATCCACATGTCCCGGCGTGTCAAGCAGCGTCAGCGTGCAGCCGGGCAGCGGGAGGACAGCCTGCTTGGAAAAGATCGTGATACCTCGGCTGCGTTCCTGCGCGTCGGTGTCGAGAAATGTATCGCCGTGATCGACGCGGCCAAACGTACGGATCACGCCCGCCCGATAGAGCATTGCCTCCGACAGCGTCGTCTTGCCCGCGTCCACATGGGCAAGCAGCCCCACGCAAAGCCGTTTTTCCGTCCGTTCCGTTCCCTGTGCGTTCATTGCCGTTCTCCGTTCGTTTTGATCTGGGAGAATTATAGCACAAAAACGAAAAACCGCCAAGAGGGCGGTACGGATGTGCAACTGCTGACGGCGCAAAACGGCCCGCCCGGGTTGATATTCCGGGCGGGCCGTTGCGCTTATTTCATATACTTATCTGCAGTGAAGCCATACGGCAGCATCGCACCAAGAGATTCGGCGACGTAGGTACCGTCGCTGCGGCCCATGTAGATCATAAAACTGGGCTCGCAGAATTCCTGCATGACCTGCCGGCAGACGCCGCAGGGCGGGAAAATATCGGCGGCATTGCCGTCCTTGCCTCCAACGACAGCAATGGCGGCAAACTCCCGCTCTCCCTCGGAGACGGCCTTGAAAATTGCGGTGCGCTCCGCGCAGTTGCTGGGGCCGTAGGCTGCGTTTTCAATGTTGCAGCCAAGATAGACCTTTCCGCTCTTTGTCAGCAGCGCTGCACCGACCGTAAAGCCGGAATACGGCACATAGGCGAATTTCATCGCGGCAAGCGCCTGCCCGACAAGTTCTTCCGGTGTCATGGACGTTCTCCTTTCCTTCCGTTTAAACCAGTTCCGCAGCAAAACTCTTCCCCGGCGTCTGGTACGGGACGCCAAGCAGTTCCGTCACGGTCGCGGCGATGTCGCAGAAGCCTGCGCGCGTGCCGAGATTGACGGGTTTTATTTTTTTGCCGAGCGCAATCATGGGGATATACTCGCGCGTATGGTCGGTATGCTTGAGATAGCCGGGATCGCAGCCATGGTCGGCGGTGATCATCACACAATCATCCTCGCCAAGCTTTGCAAGCAGCTGCGGCAGCCAGCTGTCGAATTCATGCAGCGCCTGCGCATAGCCGTCCGGGTTTCTGCGGTGGCCGTAGAGCATGTCGAAATCAACGAGATTCACGAAGCACAGGCCGGTAAAGTCCCGGTCTGCGATCTGAAGCGTCTTTGCAAGTCCGTCGGTATTGCCGGAAGTATAGGTAAACTCCGTCATGCCGCGGCCGGCAAAGATATCATGGATCTTGCCGACGGCGATCATATCCTGTCCGGCCTCGACAATCGCATCAAGCATGGTCTTTGCGGGTGGCTCAAGCGAGAAATCATGGCGGCGGGACGTGCGCGTATACGGCCATTCGCCCTCGAACGGACGGGCAATGACGCGGCCCACACCGTATTTGCCGGTAAGCAGTTTCCGCGCGATGCGGCAATATTCATAAAGCTGCTCTGGCGGAACGATGGACTCATGCGCTGCGATCTGGAACACGGAGTCCGCCGACGTGTAGACGATCAGAGCCCCCGTCTTCACATGCTCCCGGCCGTAGTCCTTGATGACCTCCGTGCCGGAGTACGGCAGGTTGCACAGCACGCCCCGGCCCGTCTGCTCGGAAAACGGCTTCAGGATCTCCTCAGGAAATCCGTGCGGGAACGTCGGCAGCGGCTGCGGCGAGACAAGCCCCGCGATCTCCCAATGGCCGATGGTCGTGTCCTTGCCGCGCGAAAGTTCCTGCAGCCTCGCAAGCGCAGCCTGCGGCTGGTCCGTCTTCGGCAGGTAGTCCACACCATCCAGATTTCCGAGGCCCATGGAAATGAGATTCGGCATGGCGAATT
>ULVK01053887.1_pt1 | contig 21300 bp, 15 predicted proteins | sample 1959311 | NCBI WGS metagenome assembly ULVK01 (sample SAMEA4835783, study PRJEB28245) | human gut metagenome | biome: gut microbiome; material: fecal sample | place: Denmark | collected 2008 | reverse complement strand
ACCTGCGGCGGCTGCCACTGAGCAGAGTTTTCATCGGAACGCGGCTGTGCAACACAGACCGCGTTTTGTTTGCACCGGCGGTTACAGCCCGCAAACCGGCTGACGGAACCATACAAGGGAAAGAGGAAAAACCATGGCAGAGCTTTCGCCCATGATGCAGCAGTATCTTGAGATCAAAAATCAACACAAGGACGAAATTCTTTTTTACCGCATCGGCGATTTTTACGAGATGTTCTTCGATGATGCCGTCACGGCGTCCCGGGAGCTGGATCTTACCCTTACCGGCAAGCAGTGCGGCCTTGCGGAGCGCGCCCCCATGTGCGGCGTGCCCTTCCACAGCTACGAGGGCTATGTGGCGCGCCTGATCGCCAAGGGCTATAAGGTGGCCATCTGCGAGCAGGTGGAGGACCCCGCTAAAGCCAAGGGGCTTGTCAAGCGGGACATCATCCGGGTGGTCACCCCCGGTACGGTCATTGAAAGCAGTATGCTGCAGGACGACCGCAACAACTACATTGCCAGCCTGTACCTCAAGGGCAAAAAGGCCGGTCTGTGCTTTGCGGATGTTTCCACCGGTACGGCGCATATCACCGAACTGACGGCGGATAAGATCGCCCCGGCGGTCATTACCGAGCTGTGCCGCTACCACCCAAGCGAGGTACTGCTGAACCCCGGTCTGCTGGACTGCCGCGAGGTGACCGCTTACATCAAGAAGAATATGAACTGCTCGGTGGAGCTGGTCGAGGACGAGCGCTATGCGCCGGGGCTGGTGGCGTCTGCGCTGGAAGAGCAGTTTGGCCGAGATTGGCCGCAGACCACCGGCATAGCTGCCGAGGGTCTGGTGCGCTTTGCCATGGCCGCGCTGCTGGAATATCTGCACGATACCCAGATCAAGGGCGTGGAGCGGCTAAAGACCGTCATTACTTACAACGAAGCCCAGTTCATGCGGCTTTCACCGGTCACCCGGGCAAACCTTGAGCTGACCGAGACCCTGCGCGGACGCGAAAAGCGCGGCACCCTGCTGTGGGTGCTGGATAAGACCAGCACTGCCATGGGCAAGCGGATGCTGCGCAGCTGGATCGAGCAGCCGCTTATTTCCAGCCAGCTCATCAACCACCGCCTGAACGCCGTGGAGGCACTGGTGCGCCAGACCATGGTGCGCGGCGATTTGACCGAGGAACTGCACTATATCGCGGACATGGAGCGCCTGATGACCCGCACGGTGTACGGCTCTGCCACCCCCAAGGAGATCTACACCCTTGCCCAGACCTGCGACCGTCTGCCCGGTCTGCGCAAGCAGGCAGAGGGCTGCAGCTGCCCGGAGCTTTCCGAGCTTGCCGCCGGCATCGACCCGCTGGAGGATATCAAGGCGCGCATTTATGCCGCAGTAGACCCGGACGCCCCCTCCACCCTCAAGGATGGAGGCGTCATTGCCAAGGGTTACCATGCCGAGGTGGACGAGCTGCGCTCCATCCGCGACAACACCAAGGGGGTGCTGGCGCAGCTGGAAGCCCGCCTGCGGCAGGAGACAGGCATCCCCAAGCTGAAGATCGGCTATAACCATGTGTTCGGCTACTTTATTGAGGTAAGCAACTCCTACAGGAACCTTGTGCCGGAGACCTATATCCGTAAGCAGACCCTCACCTCCGGCGAGCGTTACATCACGCAGGAGCTGAAGGAGCTGGAAAGCAAGATCCTTGGCGCACACGAGCGGCTCATCTCGCTGGAACGCCGCCTGTTTGACGAACTGCTGGAGAGCATCGGTGCCCAGCTGGACCGTATCCAACGCACCGCCAACGCCATTGCCCAGCTGGATGTGCTGGCGGCGCTGGCACAGGTCGCTGCGGAAAACAACTACTGCCGCCCCGTGGTGGACGACAGTGATGTGCTGACCATCACCGAGGGACGTCACCCGGTGGTGGAGCAGGTGCTCAAGGGCAGTATGTTCGTGCCCAACGATACCACCCTCAACTGCACCACCGACCGCTGTCTCATCATCACCGGCCCCAACATGGCGGGAAAATCTACCTATATGCGTCAGAATGCCCTCATTGCGCTGATGGCACAGATCGGCTCCTTTGTGCCGGCTGCCAGCTGTCATGTGGGCGTGGTGGATGCCATTTTCACCCGCATCGGTGCATCGGACGACCTTGCCGCAGGCCAGTCTACCTTTATGGTGGAGATGACCGAGGTGGCCGAAATTTTGAAAAACGCCACCGCTAAGAGCCTTGTGGTGCTGGACGAGATCGGCCGCGGCACCTCCACCTTTGACGGCATGAGCATTGCCCGCGCCGTGGTGGAGCATATCGCAGACCCTGCCAAAGGACTGGGCTGCAAGACCCTGTTCGCCACCCACTACCACGAACTGACCGAACTGGAAGGCACCGTGGAAGGTGTGAAAAACTACAACATCGCGGTCAAAAAGCGCGGCGAGGACATCACTTTCCTGCGGCGCATCGTGCGCGGCCCTGCAGACGACAGCTACGGTATCGAAGTGGCAAAGCTGGCCGGTCTGCCCGGCAGCGTGACCCGCCGCGCCCACGAGGTGCTGCGCACGCTGGAAGCATCTGCCCCCAAAAACAAGGTGGAGCAGATGGATTTTGACGCCTTGCAGGAGTACAATTCCCCGGCAGTGCCCAGCGAGATGATGGAAAAGCTGGAGACCGTGGATGTGGAAACACTTACTCCCATTGAAGCGCTGAACTTTTTGTACGAGCTGAAAAAGACCCTCAAGGGCAGCCTGAACGGCTGACCATAAAATCAACCACAGGGGAGGGAAAATACCATGGCAGTCATCCATGTTCTGGATAAGCATACCGCTGAGCTGATCGCCGCCGGTGAGGTGGTGGAGCGCCCGGCATCGGTGGTCAAGGAGCTGTTAGAAAACTCCATCGACGCCGGTGCAACGCAGGTTACCGTCAGCATCGAGTCCGGCGGCGTAAAGCTGATCGAGATCAGCGATAACGGCACCGGCATTGATGCCGAGTATATCCCGACGGCCTTCATCCGCCACGCCACCAGCAAAATCGAAAAGCCGGACGACCTGAACAGCATCCATACGCTGGGCTTCCGGGGCGAAGCACTGGCTTCCATTGCCAGCGTGGCGCGGGTAGAGCTGCTCACCCGCACCGAGGTGGACGAGTTTGCCACCTGCTACCGCATCGCCGGCGGCGAGGAGCAGGGCAGGGAGCCTGCCGCCCGCGCCGTGGGCACTACCATCCGGGTGCAGGACCTGTTCTACAACACCCCTGCCCGCATGAAGTTCCTCAAAAAGGACTCCAGCGAGGGCACCTTTGTGGCAGATAACGTAGGTCATGTGGCACTCAGCCACCCGGAGGTCAGCGTCAAATTCATCCGGGAGGGCAAGCTGCAATATGTCACCCCCGGCGATGGTCAGCTGCGCAGCGCCGCCTATGCGGTGCTTGGCCGGGAGTTCAGCCGCGACCTCATCGAGGTGTACTCCGAGGAAGGGTTGTACCGGGTCAGTGGTCTGATCACCCCGCCCAAGAGCTGCCGCGCCAGCCGCAGTATGCAGCATTTCTACATCAACGGCCGCTATGTGCGCAACCGCACTATCATGGCGGGCATGGAAATGGCCTTTAAGGGCACGACCATGCAGGGCAAGTTCCCGGGCGGCATCCTGCTGCTGGAAATGCCCACCGATCTTGTGGACGTCAATGTCCACCCTGCAAAGATCGAAGCCCGCTTTGCCCGGGAAAACGACGTGTTCGATGTTGTTTATCATGCGGTCAAACTGGCACTGGCACAGCCCGGCACCGGGGAACGCCGCTTTACCTTTGAAGCGGACAAAAATGAGAAATCTGAAAAAGAAAACGATACAAAGAACGAAAATTCTGTAAAGAATAATCACTTTACGGGACTTTCTGCCGTGATTCCGGGTCAGGCAGACCCCGGTACGCTGCCCGCGCAGCGCTGGGAAGCCCCGCTGCAGCAGCGCCCCGCTGCTGCACCGGTGAAAACCCCGGCTTTTACGGCAGATACCCTGCCGGTACAGCCCGCACAGCCTGCCCGCGCAGCGGCTGCTGTGCCCTCGTGGCGGCAGTCTGCCCCTGCAGAGGACATTCTGGATCCTGTGGTCACCCTCCACAGCCCGGAAAAACCGGATGCAACCGAAGTCCAGCCCGCGCCGCAGCCCTTCCGGGCAGCTGCCGGTGAAGCGCAGCTGGATGTGCACCCGGAAACGGACACCGCAGCCGACCCGCTGCTGGATCACATGGCGGCATGGAACACCGTACCCGCCGCTCCGGAGATCGAAGCCGCCACGGTGCCCTATCAGCCGGAGGAGCCCGCGCAGCCGGAACAGCTGGGCTTTGATGTACCGCAGGGAGAAGAGCCGCTGCGGTATGTGGGCGAAGTTTTCCGCACCTATATTCTGGCAGAGCGGGGAGACGAGCTGTGCCTGATCGACAAGCACGCCGCCCACGAGCGCCAGCTGTACGAAAAACTTGCTGCCAACTACGGCAACGTGCCCAGCCAGCTGCTGCTGCAGCCCGCCGCCATCGACCTTTCCGCAGAGGAAAAGCAGGCGCTGCTGGAAAACCAGCCCCTGCTGGAAAACGCCGGGCTGGATGTGGCGGACTTTGGCGGCAGCACCGTGCTGCTGCGCGCCGTGCCTGCGGACGTAGAGCCGCAGAACGCCGAGGATCTGTTGGTAGAGATCGCCGACCGCCTGCTCAAGGGCAGCCGGGACGCGCTGAACGAGCACACCGAATGGGTACTGCACTCCATCTCCTGTCGCGCCGCCATCAAGGCAGGGGACAAGTCCTCTCCGCAGGAGCTTATGGCACTGGCCGAGAAGATCCTTTCCGGCGAGGTGCCGCCTTTCTGCCCCCATGGTCGTCCCTGCGTGCTCAAACTTACCCGAAAGGAGTTGGAAAAGCAGTTTGGACGCATCGTGTAATGCAAAACCCGCCGTGGTGGCTGTGGTAGGCCCCACCGCCACCGGCAAGACCGCGCTGGGCGTTGCGCTGGCGCAGCGGTTCTCCGGTGAGGTCATCAGCGCCGACTCCATGCAGATCTATAGAGGTTTGGATGTGGGCACCGCCAAGGTCACCCCGCAGGAGACCTGCGGCATTCCGCACCACGGCGTGGATATCCTCACCCCGGAAAAGACCTTCAGCGTGGCGGATTTCACCGCGCTGGCAGGGGAGTATATTCAGGATATCACCGCCCGGGGGCATCTGCCGCTGCTGGTAGGCGGCACCGGACTGTATGTGCAGAGCCTTTTGTACGGGGTGCGCTTCACCGCCGAAAAAGCCCCGGACGGCCTGCGCGAGCAGCTGACCGCCGAGTTGGAAGCCATCGGCCCGGAAGCCATGTACGCAAAACTGCAAGCCGTGGACCCGGAAGCCGCCGCTGCCATCCACCCCAATAATAAGGTACGGGTGCTGCGGGCGCTGGAGCACTACCACGCCACCGGCAAGCGTCTCAGCGAACAAAAGGCCGATTCGCTGCCGCCGGAGCGCCCATACCGCAGCCTTGTGCTGGGGCTGGACTTCCCGGACCGTGCAGCGCTGTACCGCCGCATCGACCTGCGGGTGGACAAGATGCTGGAAGCCGGGCTTTTAGCCGAGGCGGAATACGTCTGGCACAACCGCGAAGCCTTCCGCACCGCCGCACAGGCCATCGGTTATAAAGAATTTTTTCCGTATTTTGAGCAGACTGCAGCGCTGGATGCCTGCACTGAAAAACTCAAACAGGCTTCCCGTAACTACGCCAAGCGCCAGCTGACATGGTTCCGCCACATGGACGGGGTCACATGGCTGGATGCCGGGGCTGAGGACGTGCGGCAGACCGCCCTGCGCCTGACCCAAGACTTTTTATCGAAAGGATGATCCTTATGCCGGAAACCCCTCAGGAACCGCGCCACAAGCTCTCTGCGCTCACCACGCTGGCAGTTGTGATGGCCACATTTTTGCTGGCGGCGGCAGTGTATGTCTGCTGGCAGGCGGCGCACATCCTTTTCCCTCAGAACGTCTACGAAACGGCGCTGCCCATCACCATCTCCGATACCATTGAAGCGGACGGCGTGCTGCTGTTTGACGAGACCTGCATTTCCGGCAGCGGCAATCTGGGCTACCTTGTCTCGGATGGCGAGCGGGTGTCGGCGGGCACTGCCGTTGCAGAGCTGTACACCGACGCCAATCAGGCGGTGCTGCGCCAGCAGCTGACCCAGCTCACCAGCCAGATCGACCTTTTGCAGCGCTCCCAGAATACCGCAGCCACCCAGCTGGACGGTCTGCTCAAGGAGCGCTCCGGTGCGCTGTACGATCTGCTGGATGCATTGGACACCGCCCGCTACAGCGATGTGGACAGCAGTGCCGATGCCTATCTGCTGGCGCAAAACAAGCTCTGGATCACCACCGGCGATACCGCCGGCTTTGCAGATCAGATCGCGCTGCTTGCCCAGCAGGCACAGACCGTGCAGGCCCAGCTGGGCAACCCCACCCAGATCCTCGCCCCCACCACCGGCTACTTTGTCCGGGCTGCCAGCAGCGGACGGCTGAACGCCGGTGCTGCGGACATTCTGGCGCAGAGCCCGGAGCAGCTCAAGGCCTATCTGGACTCTGACCCCGAGATGCCGCTGGATGGCTGCGTAGGCAAGCTGGTGGCCGGGTTCAGCTGGCAGTACGCCGGTGTGTGCTCGGCAAAGCAGGCCGAAAAGCTGCTGGGTTCGGACGGCAAGCCCTTGCGCACGGCAGTGGAGATCAGCTTTCCCGGCCAGAGCGATGCCGCCTTGCGCGCTACCGTCACCGAGGTGACCGTTGATGCAGAAAAGGATGTTGCCCGCTTTGTGCTGCGCTGCAATTCCATCAACGGCGACGTGCTGTGTCTCAACCACGCCCGTGCCCGTATCAGCACCGGGGAGAGCACCGGTCTGCGGGTGCCTGCTGCAGCGGTGCACTACCTGAAAGAGGACGGCACCGAGGCCGAAACGCAGGGTGAAAACTACATCCCCGGCGTGTATGTCAAATACGGCAACATCGCCCGCTTCTGCAAGATCGACCCCGTGGATGCCGACCATCCGCTGGTCACGGAAGGGGATTATATCCTTGTTTTGCCCAAGGGAACGGACGGTTCCGTCAGTCAGGTAAGGCTTTATGACGAAATAATCGTCTCGGGACAAAATTTATATGACGGAAAACTTTTGTAGTTATTGACATCTGCTGCAAAAAATCAGATAATAGTAAAAGCTATTTGCATTCTTTTTGCAAAGAACGCCAGGCAGCCGGGCGCTGCCCGAATGAAAGGAGCAGATAATTATGTCTTTGCTGGATAGCATTAAAAAGGGCCTGATGGGTGAAGGGGACGAGTACGAGGATCAGTACATCGATGACGGCCCCCAGATGGTGAACAACAACAGCGGCGTTGGCATCGGGATGGATGAAGAGACCGAAGAGCCTGCCGAGGGCACCAGCAAAAAGAACAAGGTGGTCAATATCCACGCTACCACCCAGCTCAAGGTGGTTCTGGTCAAGCCCGAGCGGTTCGAGGATGCCAGCACCATTGCCGACCATCTGAACAACAAGCGCACCGTGGTGCTGAATCTGGAGTCCACCAACAAGGAGGTCTCCCGCCGTCTGGTGGATTTCCTGTCCGGCGTGGCTTATGCCAACAACGGTCAGATCAAGCGCGTAGCCAACAGCACCTTTATCATTACCCCGTACAACGTGGATATCATGGGTGACCTGCTGGACGAGCTGGAGAACAATGGCGCATTCTATTGATCCGGCAGCCGGTGCGGTGCGCGGCTTTGTGCCCGCCCGCAACGATGAGGAACGCTATCTCATGCGGCATATCGAGGATCTTGCCGATGCGGCTTTTTCCCGCGGCATAGCCCGGTACTCCGCGTTCCTCAGCGACCGGGAACAGGATCTTGCCCGGGCGGCACTGGGGCGTGCTGGTGTGCGGGACGGCTGGCGTTTTGACGGCGGCTGGCCCGAAGCCGAGCGCCGGGTGCTTTGTCTGGAGCCGGAGTACAGCTACGGCGAGTGTCCGGTGCGCTGCGTACAGCTGCAGTGCCGGGCGCTGCCCGGTGCGGCGCTTCCGGTGCACAAGGACTATCTGGGCAGCCTGATGGGACTTGCCCTCAAGCGCGAAGCACTGGGCGATATCCTGCTACCTGCCGATGCGCCGGGCACAGCCTATGTGTTCGCACTGGAACCGGCGGCAAAGCTCATCTGCCGGGAGCTGTGTCAGGCGGGACGCACCGAGGTGTCCACCCGTCTTTTGGAGCCGGAAGAGATCCCGGCTTTCCCGGCGCCGGAGCGGCAGCTGCTCACTGCCACCGTGTCCTCCCTGCGGCTGGACGCGGTGCTTTCTGCCATGCTGCACGTCAGCCGCGGTACTGCTGCGGAGCTGATCGAAGCGGGCAGGGTAGAGATCAACCATCTGCCGGTAGAAAAGCCCCATGCCCTCGTATACGAGCAGGATGTGTTCACCGTGCGCGGCAAGGGCCGCTTCCGGCTGACCGCATTGCCCGGGAAAAGTAAAAAAGATCGTTCGATCATTGAGTTCTTTCAATATTAAAAGCTATGGGAGGAAATGACTATGCTGACTCCGCAGGATGTCCGCTCTGTACAATTTGAAAAAAACCTCCGCGGCTATCGTACAGAGGACGTGGATCGTTTTCTGGACAAGGTCGAGGAGCAGCTGCAGCAGAACGATGCGCAGGCAGAGCAGCTGCGCAAGCAGATCGCAGATTTGACCGCAGAGAACCAGAAGCTCAAGGGCGAGCTGCAAAGCTTTGAGGCTGACGGCGATATGCTCAAGAGTGCGCTGATCAATGCCCAGCGCATGGGCGAAAACGTGATCCGCGAAGCAAACCAGAAGGCTGAGGAGATCATCCACCGCGCAAATCTGCGGGGCGATGATATCATCCGCGACGCCAACGAGCTGCTGCAAAAGGCAAGCGACCGCGCAGACGAGATCGAGAACGAAGCCAACGAGAAGCGTATGGCTGAGGAGCGGGAGTACGACCGCGTCCGTCTGGAGGTCACCCGCTTCAAGGCCGATGTGCTCAATTTGTACCGCAGCCATGTGGAGTCTTTGAGCCGTCTGCCGGAGTTCCAGAAGGAAACCAAGGAAGCTGCACAGGACGCCCCCGCACAGGACGCAGAGCCTGCGCAGGAGACTGCCGCAGAGCAGCCCGCAGCACAGCCTGATGCTGCCCCCGCAGCCGACGCTGCAGCAGCTCCGGCCGAGCAGCCTGCCGAAACGACCAAAACCACCGAACCTGCCGCCCCTGCCGATGACGACAAGGCGGCTGACAGCAGCGAGGATTTCTGGGCAAAGGACGAAAGCCAGCTCAAGCTGGACCCGCCTCCTGCTGATATGAAGCCGGACGAGCCGGACTATGATGCTTTTCAGGGCGTCAAGTTCAGCGAGTAAGGCACCCAACGCAAAAATAGAGGAGAGTGTAAACCATTGGCTAAGAACAAATCGCAGTACGACAGTACGTTGAATCTGCCCAAGACCCTGTTCGAGATGCGTGCCGGCCTGCCCAAAAAGGAACCGGTCATGCTCAAGGATTGGGACGACAACGACCTGTACAACCAGCTCATGAAGCACAACGAGGGCAAGCCCCAGTTCATTCTGCACGACGGTCCTCCGTATGCAAACGGCAATATCCACATGGGCACTGCCCTGAACAAGATCATCAAGGATATCATCATCCGCGAAAAGAACATGGAGGGCTATCAGGCTCCCTATGTGCCCGGCTTTGATACCCACGGCCTGCCCATTGAGCTGAAGGCTCTGTCCTCGGTCGGCGACAAAAAGAAGGACATCTCCAAGCTGGAGCTGCGCCAGATCTGTGAAAAGTTTGCCACCGAGCATATCGACATCATGAGCGACCAGTTCAAGCGTCTGGGCGTTATCGGTGACTTCGAGCACCCCTACCTGACCCTGAAGCCTGAGTTTGAAGCGCGTCAGATCGAGATCTTCGGCGAGATGGCCAAGAAGGGCTACATCTACAAGGGCCTCAAGCCCGTGTACTGGTGCCCGGACTGCCGCACCGCGCTGGCAGAAGCCGAGATCGAGTACGGTGAGGACGACTGCGATTCTATCTTTGTGCGCTTCCACGTCTCGCAGGATCCCAACGGTGTGCTGGCAAAGTACGGCATCCCCATGGATAAGACCTACTTCGTCATCTGGACCACCACCACCTGGACCCTGCCCGCCAACGAGGCTATCTGCCTGAACGGTCAGTTCGAGTACTCCTTCGTCAAGATCGGCGAGGAGTACCACATCATGGCTACCGATCTGGTCAAGAGCGTTATGGACGCCTGCCACATCGAGAACTACGAGATCGTGGGCGAGCCTGTTTCCGGCGCTGAGTTCGAGCTGATGCGCTACAACCACGTCTACCTGCCCAAGGAGGGCTGGGTCATTCTGGGCGACCACGTCACGCTGGAAAGCGGTTCCGGCTGCGTGCACACCGCAGGCGGCCACGGCGTGGACGACTTCAACGTCTGCCAGAAGTATCCGCAGGTGCCCATCACCGTGCCTGTGGATGACGGCGGTTACCTGACCGAGCTGGCCGGTAAGTACGCTGGGCAGCGCGTGTGGGCAGCCAACAAGACCATTCTGGCCGACCTGACTGCTTCCGGTGCTGTGATGGGTCAGGTGCACATCAAGCACCAGTACCCCCACTGCTGGCGCTGCCACAACCCCATCATCTTCCGCGCCACCGAGCAGTGGTTCTGCTCCATTGCCAAGTTCCGCGAGGACGTGTACAAGGCCATCGATACCGTCACCTGGATGCCGGATTGGGGTCATGACCGCATGACCGGTATGGTGCGTGACCGCAACGACTGGTGCATCAGCCGCCAGCGCACTTGGGGCGTGCCCATCCCCGCCTTCTACTGCAAGAAGTGCGGCACCTACCACATTACCGATGCTACCATCAAGGCTGTCAGCGCCCTGTTCCGCAAGGAAGGCTCTGACGCATGGTATAAGTACGATGCCGAGCAGATCATCCCCGCAGGTGAAGTGTGCGAAAAGTGCGGCGCTTCCGAGTGGGAAAAGGACACCGACATCATGGACGTCTGGTTCGACTCCGGCTCTACCCACGCCGCCGTGCTGGACGAGCGTCCCGAGCTGCGTTTCCCCGCCGATATGTATATGGAAGGCGGCGACCAGTTCCGCGGCTGGTTCCAGTCCAGCCTGCTGACCAGCGTTGCAAGCAAGGGCTGCGCACCCTATAAGTCCGTGCTGTGCCACGGCTGGGTGGTGGACGAGCAGGGCAAGCAGATGCACAAGAGCGCCGGCAACGGCGTGGAGCCCAGCGAGATCATCAAGGACTACGGCGCCGATATCATCCGCCTGTGGGTGGCTTCTTCCGACTACACCGTGGACGTGCGCGCCGGCAAGAACATCTTCAAGCAGCTCAGCGAAGCTTACCGTAAGATCCGCAACACCGCCCGCTTCATTCTGGGCAATCTGGACGGCTTTGACCCCAACACCGATTGTGTGGCAGACGACCAGCTGCAGGATATCGACCGCTGGGCACTGGCTGCGCTGGACGACCTGATCGTCAACACCAACGCAGGCTATGCCGTATACGACTTCAACAAGGTCTACCACGCCGTGTATAACTTCTGCGTGGTGGCTATGTCCAACTTCTATCTGGACGTCACCAAGGATCGTCTGTACTGCACCAACGGCGCAGCCCGCAAGGCCGCCCAGACCACCATGTACAAGATCCTTGTCGCTCTGGATAAGATCATTGCCCCCATCCTGTGCTTCACCAGTCAGGAGATCTGGGACTTCATGCCCAAGACCGAGGGCATGAACAAGTATGTGGTGTTCGAGCAGATGCCCAAGGCCGGCCAGTACGCCGCCGACGATGCCTTCAAGGCAAAGTGGGCACAGCTCATCGCCGTGCGCGATGAGGTCAAGAAGGTGCTGGAGCAGGCCCGTGCTGAAAAGCTGATCGGCGCTTCTCTGGAAGCTTCCGTCACCCTGTACTGCAGCGATGCCGTCTATGACCTGCTGAACAGCATCCCCATGGACGAGCTGGCCGACCTGATGATCGTCTCCCATGTGGAGCTGGTCAAGGGCGAGGGCGGCGCTGCCAGCGCTGTCGAGGGCTTGGGCGTTGCAGCTGCACACGCCACCGGCGACAAGTGCGAGCGCTGCTGGAAGTACTCTGCTTCCATCGGCAGCCACCCCGCACACCCCACCCTGTGCGCACGCTGCGCCAGCGTTGTGGAAGCATAAGCGTCCCGCATCAATACAAATCTGTTTTGTAAAAGGGCGGCGCTCCCTTGACCGGGGAGCGCCGTTTTTTATAGCAGAAACGAGGTAGCTAATGGCATTTATTCTCTTTAATCTGGCGGCTGTGGCAGCTCTGGTCGGCATCGACCAGCTGATCAAGCTGTGGGCGGTGCAGGCGTTGCAGCCGGTAGGCGCTATGCCGTTCATCCCCCATGTAGTGGAGCTGCGGTTCGTGCTCAATCAGGGCATGGCTTTCAGCCTGCTCAGCGGCAAGCAGCTGTTCCTGATCATCGCCACCAGTGCGGCGCTGCTGGCAGTGGCCTATGGGCTGTTCTTCCGCAGCCGCGGCAAGCGCTTGCAGCAGGCAGCACTGGTGCTGGTGCTGGGCGGCGGTATCGGCAACCTGATCGACCGTGTGCTCAACGGCGAGGTAGTGGACTACATCAACCTGCTGTTCATGCGGTTTGCTGTGTTCAATTTTGCGGATATCTGTGTTTGCGTGGGCGTGGCACTGTGGGTGCTGGTGATCTTTCTGGATGAGCTCCATGCCGATGATGCCGCCAAGGAGCAATAAACCATGGAACAGCGTGAATTTATCGTAGAGCAGGAGACTGCCGGGCAGCGCATCGACCGCTTTCTCAGCGGCGAGGACACCGGCCTGTCCCGCTCGGCGCTGCAAGCGCTGGTGGCTGAGGGGCATGTGCAGTGCAACGGCAAAACCGTTGCCAAAAGCCTGAAGCTCAAGGCGGGGGACACCGTGCTGCTGGAGATCCCGGATGCAAAGCCCATCGAGGCTGTGCCGCAGGATATCCCGCTGGATATCGTCTACGAGGACGCCCACCTGCTGGTGGTCAACAAGCCCAAGGGCATGGTGGTGCACCCCGCACCCGGCAACCCGGACGGCACGCTGGTCAACGCCCTGCTGTGGCATTGCAAGGGCAGCCTTTCCGGCATTGGCGGCGAGATCCGCCCCGGCATCGTCCACCGCATCGATAAGGACACCAGCGGCCTGCTGGTGGTGGCAAAGGACGACGCCACCCACATCGGCCTTTCCCAGCAGATGGCGGTGCACAGCGTGGAGCGTGCCTATCAGACGGTGGTCTACGGCGGCTTTGCGCAGGACGAGGGCTTTGTGGAAGCAAACCTTGGCCGCAGCAAGACCGACCGCAAAAAAATGGCGGTCTACCCGGCCACCGAGCCTCACACCAAGTACGCCTACACCGGCTACAAGGTGCTGGAGCGGCTGGGCGAGTTCACCCTGCTGGAATGCCGCCTAAAAACCGGCCGCACCCATCAGATCCGCGTACACATGGCCTCCATCCACCATCCGGTAGCGGGGGACCCGGTGTACGGCCCTCACAACTGCATCACCAGCCTGCACGGCCAGTGCCTGCACGCCAAAACGCTGGGCTTTATCCACCCCATCACCGGGGAGCAGCTGCGGTTCGATTCCGAGCTGCCGGACTACTTTACCCATTTTCTCGCAACACTCAGGAGGAAAAACACATGAACGATTCTCTGGCATCCACTCTGGTGCTCTGTGATCTGGATAACCTGCTGCTGGGCGAGGATGGCAATCTGACCCAGGTGGTGCGGGATGTTTTGCAGTTGTTCAGCAACCGCGGCGGCAGACTGACTGTTTTTTCGCAGCGCTCTCCGCGCGCCGTGCGCTCCATTCTGGGCAGCGTGCGTCTGGCTGCGCCTGCACTGGTGTGCGGCGGCACCATGGCTTACCACTATGCCGATGGCAACCGGGTGCCCCTGTGCAGCTTTGCTCAGCAGCAGGAGCTTTTTACTTGCCTGCCGGATACCCCCGGCGTGGGTGTCGCCGTGCAGATGCAGGACGGCACCACCCGGGTGCTGCGCATGAGCAATGCGTTGGAGCGCCATCTGCGGCAGGAGTGGACTCCGTATCTGCTGGCAAACGCCGCCGACATCCGCCCCGAGCAGGTGCTGCGGGTGCTGCTGTATCAGGACAGCAAGTCTGTACCCCTGATCTCGCTGGCAGAAAAGGCCATCGGGGATCGTGTTGCCCTGCTGGGCGAGCGTATCGCCCCGGACACTCTTGTTCTCACCCCGAAGCGAATCTCTGGCCGGGAAATGCTGGACACCGTCTGCGCCATGGCGCAGGTGGGCGCGGAGCAGGTCCTTGCGCTGGCGGGCGGTCAGCCCATGCTGGAACTGGTGCAGGCTGTGGAGCACAGCGCAGTGGCAGCCGATGCCCCGGCAGAGCTGCGCCTTGCCGCCGAGCAGATCACCCTGACGGATGCCGCCGGTGGCGCTGCTGTGGAGGTTTTGTACCGCATGGTGCGTGCTGCTGAAAAATCCGTGTAAAATTTGTGCAAAGCCCTCTGCTATTTTCCCGCAGAGGGCTTTCTTTTTAGCAAAAAATCAGGTAGAATGGAGAGGAGGACCTATGCCGAACCAAAAGCACCGCGAGGGGCTGTTTTTTCTGCTGTGCCTTGCCGCCGCAGGGATCTGTGCAGGGCTGGCGTTCCGGTTTGCAGTGCCGCTGCAAGCACAGACCCCGCAGACACTGCCGGACACAAAGGCGTTGGCGGAGTACACACAGGTGGAGCTGAACACAGCCGATGCAGATGCCTTGTGCACCCTGCCCGGTGTCGGCCCCCGCAATGCACAGGCTATTCTGGACTACCGGGCGCAGTACGGTCCGTTTGCACAGGTGGAGGATGCCGCGCAGGTGCCGGGCATTACCCAAGCAATGGTGGATTCATGGGCAGGGCAGGCGTATGTCCGCTAGGGCGCAGCCCGCTTTCTGCCTTGGTCAAAGAGGAAATACGGAGATATATTGTTATGAGTGACGAATCGATCTTTATCAACCGCGAACTGAGCTGGCTGGATTTCAACCGCCGCGTTCTGGCGCTGGGCAAGGACAAAAACGTCCCGCTGGGCGAGCGGATCAAGTTTCTGGCAATTTACGGCTCCAATCTGGACGAGTTTTTCATGGTGCGCGTGGGCTCCTTGCAGGAGCGCGCAAACCTTGAGCAGAGCAAGACCAAAAAGGAAAAGCGGGAAAACAAGACCAACATGACCGCCGCCGAGCAGCTGGCCGCCATTATGCCCAAAACGGCGCAGCTGCAGGAGGAATGCGATAAATTCTACGCAAAGGCGCTGGAAAATCTGGCAGAGAACGGCTACCATAAGGTGGATTTCGACCACCTGACCAAGGAAGAAGAGCATCTCTGGAAAAAATACTTCCAGTCAGAACTGTTCCCCATCCTCAGCCCGCAGATCGTAGATAACCGCCACCCGTTCCCGTTTTTGCGCAACAAGGAGATCTACCTTGGCGTGCTGCTCAAGGAAAAGCACACACAGGAGCAGAGCCTTGGCATCGTACCCATCTCCAGCCAGATGGAGCGGATGCATTTTATCAAAAAGGACGGCGCTGTGCAGTTTGCCCTCACCGAGGAACTGGTGCTGCACTATGCGTCCAACATCTTCGGCAAGGATTCCATTCAGGAAAAATGTCTGTTCCGGGTCACCCGCAACGCGGATATCGATGTAAAAGAGGGCATGATGGATCACGATATTGATTATCGCGAGATCATGACCGAGCTGCTCCGGCGCCGCCGCAAGCTGGCCGCTGTCCGTTTGCAGATCACCCCCGCCCCGGCACCGGAGGTGGAGCGGCTGCTGTGCAGCCGTCTGGAACTGACCCGCAAGCGGGTGTTCTTGCAAAAGAGCCCGCTGGACCTGAGCTTCTTCTTTAAGCTTTCCGGCCGCATGGAGACCGAGGGTCACCCGGCGCTGTTTTACACCCCCGCACGCCCCATGCTGCCGCCGCCGGATTATGATCTGGCCACTGAGGTACAGAAGCATGACGTGCTGCTCAGCTACCCGTACCAGTCCATCCGCCCCTTTATCACCATGCTCAAAAAGGCCGCACAGGACCCGGATGTCATCTCCATCAAGATGACCCTCTACCGCATGGCGCGGGAGTCCCAGATCGTGCAGGCGTTGATGGAAGCCGCCGAAAACGGCAAGGAAGTAGTAGCGCTGGTGGAGCTGCGCGCCCGCTTTGACGAGCAGAACAACATCGACTGGTCCAAGCAGCTGGAAAGCGCCGGCTGCACCGTCATCTACGGCTTCGAGGACTACAAGGTGCACTCCAAGCTGACCCTCATCACCCGCAAGGGCGCAGAGGGCTACTCCTACATCACCCAGATCGGTACCGGCAACTACAACGAAAAAACCAGCGAACTGTATACCGATTATTCCTTCATCACCGCAGACGAGCGCATCGGTGAGGAAGCCTCCAAAGTATTCCGCAATCTGGCTGTGCAGCAGCTCACCGAGGAAAGCGACAAGATGCTGGTTGCCCCGCTGCGCTTCAAGAGCGTGCTGCTGGACGAGATGGATCACGTCATCGCTGCCGCCCGCATGGGCCGCCCGGCTTCCATGATCCTGAAAAACAACTCCATCAGCGACCGGGATATCATCCTGAAATTGCAGGAAGCCAGCTGCGCTGGGGTGCGCATTGATATGATCGTGCGCGGCATCTGCTGCGTGCGCGCAGAGGTGCCCGGCAAGACCGAGAATCTGCACATCCGCAGTCTGGTGGGACGGTATCTGGAGCATGGCCGCATTTACAGCTTCTTTGATGGCACCCACACCCGCATCTACATTGCTTCCGGTGACTTCCTCACCCGTAATACTGAGTGCCGTGTGGAGGTAGGCGTGCGGGTGGAGGATCCTGTTCTGGTGCAAAAGCTCACCGATATCCTTCAGCTGCAGCTGCGGGATAACGTCAACGCCCGGGTCATGGATGCCAGCGGCAGCTATCAGAAGGTGAAGCCCGCCGAGGGTGAGCCGCTGGTCAACGGCCAGATGGGTATGTACGAGCTGCTGCGCAACGACTGGCAGCGCCCCGAGCCGTGGAAGTGCACCACCTCCGCCCCGGAAACGGAAAAACCGGCGGCAGTCTGTCAGGAAGTTACCGTGGAACAGCTCAAACAGGAGCTGCCCCATGTGTTCCAGCCCGCATCGGAAAAGGCAGAGAATGCCGCCCCGGCGGCGCAGCAGCCCGACCACTACGAGACACTGGAACAGATGCTGAACAACAAGCCCCGCGCTGCGCAGCCCGCGCCGAAAACGCCCGCTGCACCCCGCCCGGCTGCAAAGCCTGCTGTCACCGCGCCCAAGAAAAAGAGCCTGCTGGAACGCATCGGGAACTTTTTCCGGCGCTGAGCTGTAAAATCATGTAAACCAAAACCGGAGCTGCTGCGCAGAGATTTGTGCGGCGGCTCTGCTTTTTTGTTTGTGTTCTCCTGTCTGCCGCTTGTGCATACACTTTTCAGGATAGGAGGGCGGGCGTATGCGGGTAAAACGGAGCGGACAGGCAGCAAAAATACGCAGACGGCGGTGGGGTATCATGGCACTTGTGCTGGCAGGGCTGGCACTCTGTCTGCTGGCAGCTTTGCCGGTGCAGGCTGCCCGGAACACGCAAAAGCACTGCTTTCCGCTGGATACCACGGCGTGGCGCGTCTCGGACGCCTACGGCGCGCGGACAGACCCCTTTACTGGCAAGTCTGCGTTCCATCGGGGACTTGACCTTGCCTGCGCGGCGGGCACGGCAGTGCAAGCGGTGCAGGGCGGGGTAGTGACTGCGGCGGCATACAGCCCAAGCTACGGCAACCATCTGCGCATCCTGCACCCGGATGGCTGTGAGACCCGCTACGCACACCTGCAATACCTCTATGTCCGCCCGGGAGAGGTGGTGCAGGCCGGGCAGACGCTGGGCACAGTAGGGCAGACAGGCCGCGCCACCGGTGCGCACCTGCATCTGGAACTGTGGCATCAGGGCACTGCCTGCGACCCCGCCGCCCTGTTGGAGAATGCCCCGTGAGCCGGCTGCGGGTGGGGAAGCTTGTATTCCGGGACCCGGTGCTGCTGTGCGGTGTGGTGTACCTGCTGCTCTACTTTGATGCCAGTGGCTTTCTGCGGCTGGGACTGCTGGCGGCTGTTTTGCACGAGCTGGGGCACATCCTTGTCTACTGCATCCAGCAAAGGCGTCTGCCGGTCATCGAGGTGACCATGACCGGTTTTTGTATGCGTACGGCAGGGGAGAGGTTCTCCCCACTCCAGAGGTTCGTGCTTGCTGCCGCCGGGCCCGCAGTCAATTTTGCCCTTGCCGGGGTATGGGCGGTGCGTCTTGCGCAGACTGTCACTATCCGAGACAGCGCGTTCTGGGCGGCGAATCTGCTGACCGGGCTGTTCAATCTGCTGCCGGTGCCGCCGCTGGACGGCGCACAGATGGCAGCGTGCGCAGGGGCGCTGTGGCAGCAAAAACACGGAAAGTATGCACAAACCGCCGGAAACGATTGCAAAACCGGCACATTTGGGGTAAAATAAAAAGAACGCAAAAAACGGATTGTTTATGGAGGACCCGATGTTTGATCCCAAACTGAAAGAAGCGCTGGGACGGGTGCAGAAGCCCGGACGCTATACCGGCGGCGAGCCCGGCAGTATCTATAAAGAAAAGGACATGGTGGATGTGCGCTTTGCCTTCTGCTTCCCGGATACCTACGAGGTGGGAATGTCCTTTCTGGGCGAAAAGATCCTGTACGAACTGCTCAACAGCCACGAGAACTGGTGGTGCGAGCGCGCCTTTATGCCTTGGCTGGATATGAAGGCGGAGATGGAGCGCCTGCAGCTGCCGCTGTACACCATGGAGAGCAAAGACCCCCTCACGGCCTTTGACGCCGTGGGCTTTACCCTGCAGTACGAGCTTTCCTACACCAATATCCTTGCCATGCTGGACTTGGCTGGCATCCCGTTCTATTCCAAAGACCGTGACGACCGCTGGCCGCTGATCGTAGCGGGCGGCCCCTGCGCCTGCAACGCAGAGCCTATCGCGGATTTCTTTGACGTCATCCAGCTGGGCGAGGGCGAGAACCAGCTGCCCGCCATCTGCGCCGAGATCGAAAAGGCCAAAAAGGAGGGCATCTCCAAAAAGCAGCTGCTGCTCAACATTGCAAAGATCCCGGGCGTGTACATCCCGGCTTTCTACGATGTCACCTACCACGAGGACGGCAGAGTAAAGGCCATCACCCCCAACGAGCCGGGCATTCCGGCGCGCATCACCAAGGCCATCATCAAGGATCTGAACCAGTTCGCCCCGCCCACCAACTTTGTGGTGCCCATGGTAGGTGCTATTCAGGATCGTGCCAGCATCGAGGTGCTGCGCGGCTGCGTGCGCGGCTGCCGGTTCTGTCAGGCGGGCTTTCTGTACCGCCCCATGCGCCAGCGCGATGCCAGTTTGCTGAACAAGGCCGCGCAGGATTTGTGTGCCAACACCGGTTACGAGGAACTGAGTCTTTCCAGTCTTTCTACCTCCGACCACGGTCAGCTGGAAGAGCTGCTGGATGATCTGAACGAGTGGGCACCCAAGGAGCACGTCAGCCTGTCGCTGCCCTCCCTGCGTGTGGACAACTTCTCCCAGAGCCTCATCGAAAAAACAACCAAGGTGCGCAAGAGCGGACTGACCTTTGCCGCCGAGGCCGGTACTCAGCGTCTGCGCAACGTCATCAATAAAAACGTCACTTGGGATGAGATCGAAAAGACCTGCACCATCGCCTTTAACGCAGGCTATACCTCGGTCAAGCTCTACTTCATGATGGGTCTGCCCACCGAGACCATGGAGGATATCGAGGGTATTGCCGAGACCGCCCAGAAGGTGGTAGACCTCTACTACAAGAACACGAACCACGCCAAGGGACGCGGCGTGCAGGTGACCATCAGCTGCGCCTGCTTTGTGCCAAAGCCCCACACCCCCTTCCAGTTCGTGCCCATGGATACCGCCGAGACCCTGCAGGCCAAGCAGAAGCACCTGCTGGAAAGCGTGCACAGCCGCAAGATCAAGGTGAACTACCACGACAGTACCACCAGCTTTTTGGAGGGCGTGTTCGCCAAGGGCGACCGCCGCCTTGCCCCGGTCATCGTGGAGGCTTATAAGCGCGGCTGCTACTTCGACGGCTGGGAGGAGTGCTTCAAGTACGATACCTGGATGCAGACCTTTGCAGACCTGGGCATCGACCCCGCCTTCTACTGCCAGCGCCCCATCGCGCTGGACGAAGTGACCCCGTGGTCGCACATGGACTACGGCATCACCCACGAGTATCTGGTGCGGGAGTACAACAAGGCTCTGGCTGCCCAGACCACCCCGCCCTGCAACCGTGCCTGCAACGCCTGCGGTGCCAACCATCTGTTAGGAGGTCCCTGCTTTGATTACAGTCAGAATCTCGTTTGAAAAGAAAAATGAAGCCTCCTATATCTCCCTGCTGGACTTGCAGCGGGTGATGCAGCGGGTGCTCAAGCGCAGCGGTCTGCCGGTGTGGCATACGCTTGGCTTTAACCCCCATATCTACATGACCTTTGCCTGCCCGCTCTCGCTGGGGCAGGAGAGCGAGTGCGAGTGCGTGGACGTCAAGACCGAAGCCGAAGCCCCGGATTTTGCCCAGTGGCAGTCCGCCCTCAACGCCATCATGCCCGCCGGTATCCACGTTACCCGGGTAGCTCCGGTGGAGATGAAGGCGGACAGTATCGCCTTTGCCTGTTATCGCATCAGCTACCCGGCGGCTGCCGCTGCGGTGCTGGAGCAGTATAATGCACTGGAAACAGCCCCTGTGGAAAAGCACAGCAAGCGCGGCAAAAAGATCATAGACCTTAAAGAGCATATCCCGCAGCTGCGCTATACCGCACTGGGGGACACTGTGCAGCTGGAACTTTGCCTGCCCGCTGCGCAGGAGCTGAACCTGAACCCCTCGCTGCTCACCGGTTTTCTGGAAGAAAAGTTCGGCCTGCCTGCCGCAAGTGCCAACATTCTGCGCACCAAATTTTTGACGGCAGACCGGCAGCTATTTGCCTGAAGCGGCGCAAAAGTCCGTCTATCAGGCAAAACAGAAAATTTTTGCAAGATTTTTCGCTAAATTGCTTGCATTCAAGCCGGTTTTGTGCTATCCTATTAGGGCGTTAGTGTCCGCTGAGACCACAGCGGGGTTAATGACAAGTATTTATCATTAAACGGGCGGTCCTCTGACGGCT
>ULVK01043740.1_pt1 | contig 21528 bp, 18 predicted proteins | sample 1959311 | NCBI WGS metagenome assembly ULVK01 (sample SAMEA4835783, study PRJEB28245) | human gut metagenome | biome: gut microbiome; material: fecal sample | place: Denmark | collected 2008 | reverse complement strand
TGCTCGCGTATTTTCCGGTGCGCTCCTATCTGAAGCAGTCTCCCGCAAGGCTTGCCGCATGGGCGGTGCCGCTGCTGCTCGGGCTTTGCCTTGGCGGCGGACTGCTCTGCTATCATTTCTGTCTCTCCACCGCGTTCCCCCTGCTGCTCATCACGCTTGCGGCAATTTTTCTGTATCTCAAAACGCTGCGGGTCTCTCTCTGGAAATCCGGGACGATCGCGCTGGCGGTCTGCGCGGTGTTTGCGTGCCTGAACAGTCTGTCCCGTGCCGTCGGCGCGGCGATCACGATCCTGCTGCAGCTGCCGTCGGACAAGCCGTGGTTCTGCTTTAGTGCCTGCATTTTTTATAATATGGTCTGCTGGCTGACCGCAGCAGCAGCGTATTATCCCGCCACCCATGCAGTGCGCACCATGGTCGAGGATGAAAACTTTGCGCAAACATGGTACGTGTTCTGGGTGCTGCCGCTGGTGTTCATCCTGCTGAATCTTTTTATGATCCCGCGCTACCAGATAACGCTTCGGACAGGGCGGGTGCTGCAGGTCTACATTGTTATGAGCATTGCCCTTTTGTTCCTGATGTTCCTGTTCAACGCGATCTTCCTGCTGATGGCAAACAGCCTTAACAGGAATGCGAGATTGCAGCAGGAGAACCAGTTTCTATCCATGCAGCAGCAGCGCTATGAAAGCCTGAAAGCCGCTATTGAAGAAGTCCGGCAGGCGCGGCACGATATGCGCCACCAGCTGAATCAGATCTCTGCGCTGGCCGAAGCAGGCGATCTGGATGGCCTGAAAGCTTACCTTGCAAAAACCGTCTCCCGGATCCCGAATCTGGATATGAGTTTCTGCGAGAACCGTGCGGCAGACAGCGTCGTTGGCTATTACTGCACCCTTGCAAAGCGCGAGGGTATCCCCTTCCGTGCCAAGCTCGACTTGCCGCAGGCGCTTCCTGTGGACGAGATCGATACGTGTCTGGTGCTGTCCAATCTTCTGGAGAATGCATTCGAAGCCAGCCTGCGCACCGCACCTGCCCGGCGGCAGATCAGGATCACCGCGTATGTCCATGCCGAGCGGCTGCTTCTGGTCGAGGTGGAAAACGCATTTGACGGTGAAGTCAACGAAAAAAGCGGAGTTTTCCGCTCGTCCAAGCGAAAAGAAAACGGGATCGGCATCCAGTCTGTCCAGCATATTGCAGAAAAGACCGGCGGCGCAAGTACGTTCACCTATCAGGATGGCGTTTTCTCCGCCAAGGTCATGCTCTGCGGGTAATGGCGTCCCATCGTGCAGGGGCAGGCATCCCGTCTGACGCAAAACGCTTCGCCATTAAAAAGCCGCGAGGATGCGTTCATAAAAGCGCTTCCTCGCGGTTTGATCTTTTATAGGTTTATTTTATAGCATTGTGCATTTTTACGCACAGGCATAAGTCTTAAACAGCGTAACCCTTGTTCTTGATGACTTCCACGACCTGAGAGACGTACTTCTGGCAGGTGTCGTGGTCGGGGGCTTCCACCATCACGCGCACAAGCGGCTCGGTGCCGGACTCACGGACGAGAATACGGCCGGTATCGCCCAGTGCTTCTGCAACGGCCTTGACGGCCTCCTGCACCGCCGGGTCGTTCTGTGCGGCTTTCTTGTCAGTCACACGGACATTCTCCAGAACCTGCGGGTAGATCTTCAGGGGCTCAGCCAGCTTGCTCATAGGCATCTTCTTGGCCAGCATAACTTCCATCATCTTGAGACTGGTCAGGATGCCGTCACCGGTGCTGGCGTACTTAGAGAAGATGATATGACCGCTCTGCTCGCCGCCGATACGGCAGCCGTTCTTAGCCATGTACTCGTAGACGTACTTGTCGCCCACAGCAGTCTTGGCGTAGCCAATGCCCTGCTCATCGAACGCCTTGTACAAGCCAAAGTTGGACATAACAGTCGTGACCACGGTGTTGTTCATCAGCTCGCCGTGCTCCTTCATGTAGCAGCCGTAGATGTACAGAATGTGGTCGCCGGTGATGACATTGCCTTTCTCGTCCACGCACAGGCAGCGGTCAGCATCGCCGTCGAAGGCAAAGCCGACATCCAGACCGTTCTCCACCACAAACTTCTGCAGACCCTCAATATGGGTAGAGCCAGCATTGTTGTTGATATTCAGGCCGTTGGGCTTGTTGTTGATAACATAGGTATCTGCACCCAGAGCATCGAAAACGCTCTTAGCAATATTCCAGCTTGCACCGTTGGCGCAGTCCAGACCGACCTTGACGCCCTTGAAGGAGTAGATACCCAGAGAAATCAGATAACCCATATAACGGTTGCGGCCTGCCACATAGTCCACCGTGCAGCCGATGTGCTCGCGATGGGCAAAGGGCAGCTCCGGCCAGTCCTTATCAAACACATGAAGCTTGCCGTCGATGTAGTCCTCCACCAGCAGCAGAGTCTCTTCGGGCATTTTCTCGCCGTAGCAGTCGATCAGCTTGATACCGTTATCGTAGTAGGGGTTGTGGCTGGCAGAAATCATGATGCCGCAATCGAAATCGTCCACGCGGGCAATGTAAGCCACAGACGGCGTAGTAGTGACGTGCAGCAGGTAGGCGTCTGCGCCGGAAGCGGTCAGGCCAGCAACCAAGCTGTACTCGAACATATAGCTTGAGCGGCGAGTGTCCTTGCCGATAACAATACGGGCAGGCTCGCTGTTGCCGTTGCGCTTGCGGAGCATATTATAATACCAGCCAAGGAAGCGGCCAACCTTGTAGGCGTGGTCGGCAGTCAGATCAATACCAGCTTCACCACGGAAGCCATCAGTTCCAAAGTACTTTCCCATTTCTTGATTACCTCGTTCCCAAAAGTGAACTTTTAATAGTGTATATGCTTTTCCCCGTCGCACGATGCTACCTGCAAAAAAGCATTGTCATCCGCATAGTGCATCGAATCAGGGACACTGTGAATCTAGTATAGCACAATTCTTGAAGCAAATCACCCTTTCTGCAGATTTTCTCCCTGCAGACACACAAAAACACCCTTCCTCTCACGGAAACCCGCAAAAAGGAAGGGTGTTAAACTCATTATCCTGTTGTCATACCGATCACAGCATATTCACACCAGCAAAGCCGGTATCAGCCGTTATTCAGCACGGCACCTCAAGCACTTTTGAGCGTAGAGCTGTGATTAGCAGTTCTCAGCGAAGTACTTAATGGTACGGACCATCTGAGAGGTGTAGGAGTTCTCGTTGTCGTACCAAGACACGACCTGAACCTGATAGGTGTCGTCGTAGCTACGCTAAATTTTCACGATTTTTTTGTGATCATTCATAATTTCGAAACAACAGTTACAGTACCACAGCATACCGTTGTCGTACCAAAACCAGCTTGTTCGTACCAAAATTATACCACGTTTAGGCGTTATTTTCAAGTTCTTTCGCAATTTTGCAATTTATTCTTTTATACATCTTTTCGCATACGATTTTCATGCGGTATCGTGCTACTCCTCGGAGCGTCCGGGACCCGGGGCTACCGCCGGGGCGTTCGCCCTGCCCAGATGCGCTCCTCAGGGTGGATGTGATGACGGGTTGAATTACGGGTTGATGGACTGGCTTTAGCGATGGGTTTATTTCTGATTTTTGAAGGTTACTTTTGAAGTGATTGAAGCTGTTTTGATGTGCAGACGGATTTGACTACTTCTTATCTGTGATGTTCATTGCTGTTTATTTGCCCAGTAACTACTTTGCCTGTGCTCTCCCCTGCTGTTCATCTGCTGTAATTTCACCGGATGTAATTTTGGACTATGGAATAAAAAACAGGTATATTATTGTTCGATATGAAACATTTTATCTATTATAAAACCGCGTGGATGGGATTTTGTAACTCAGTCCACACGGTTTGAGGTTTCGAAAAGATTATTTCAGTTTTGCGAGGATCTCGTCTGCACTCACACCGCTTGCCAGCAGCTTTTTCAGCACATCCTCTGCTTCAGCCTTCTTAGCTTCTTCAGCGGCCTTAGCATCTGCCTTTACCTTCTTCGCTTCCAGAGATGCTACTTCTTTTTCGGCCTTCTTCAGAGCGGACTTCTTCACTTTCAGGTCAGCCTTTAAAGTGTCAATGTTGGCGGTGATGGATGCGATTTCCGCTGTGAGTGCTTCCTTCGCGGACTGCTTTTCCGCAATCTGCGTTGCAAAATCAGCAGTCACAGTTTTGGGCCTATTCTTGCTGCCTTTTGTTCTGGGCATATTTGTTACCTCTTTCCGTTTTAATTTACTACTATTGATTTATTTTGCTTACTTATTTCCGGTTTTGGAACGATCCAATTAACCTGTACAAGAAACATAATTGGTTAATACTTCAGCTTCTTATCAAAAAGTCCGCTTTCGAGCTGCATGGGAAGCGTCTTATCATTGTTAATATCAGAGGCATTTTCAAGCATCGAAACTTCCAACAAGTAAAGTCCCGAAAGGGCTGTTAGCACATTTTGAAGGCTGGCATTTTTATAATTATCTCCATTATTTCCAGATCGATCATGTTTAGCACCATTATATGCATTCCACCAAGCCGGAGTCCCTGCGTTTTCTTCCAGAATGAATTTTTTACCTTTTTTATCAGGATTGATTCTAACACGGTAATTCTTCCACGGCTGAAGTTTAATTTTATTTCTAAATAAAATAGATTTATCAACAAGTTCCGGATTATTTTTTGTTACACAAAACCACCATTCATTTAATCCTGTACGTTTATTAGCCTTGAATGATGGTTCACAGATACCTGCATACACTTTTCCGACTACATCAATTTCACTGCAGATTGTCTGAAAAAGCATCATATACTCCATTGAGTATACCGTTCCATTACTTAAGTCAAATTCAACATAGCGTTCTGTTTCCAGCAGTCTAGTCTCCAATGCTAAGTAATATTTCCAATACTGACTCATTAAATCTTGAAATGTCAACATTACGGTTGCATCCCCGTTATTTAAATTTATAACCCATTTCTATTTCTAATCGGAGTCCACTTTCTATTACATTTCACCCAATATTGGGCTATGTTAGTTTTATTCAGTGTTTTACTATATTTATCGTAAAAATATTCTGACTGTCTAATCATTCCATCACATTCATCATATATTGATAGTCTTGCTTCATTTTCTCGTATGTAGTATAAATTCAATCCATATTGATATTTACGCTCTCTTATTGCATCCTTTACACGAGTGGAATCCTCATTAGCTTCAGTAGATTTCTTTTTAACTTCGCAATAGAAAATGTTAATATCCGTTTTCCTAACATGGAGCAAAATATCCGGTGCAATCCATCCCTTTTCAACTCTAGGATGCGGTCTCTTCACGCCGTTTCCTTCCCTATTATACTCCAAATCAATACAGGCATCTTTTTTGAAGCCATCATCGTATCTATGTTGCAAATATATAGCCAGCCTACCAGCAATTGATCTTTCCTGCACATCCGTATCAAACAAGGCAATATCTTTTTCATAGAGCATCTGGAATGCATATTCCCAAAGCTGTATCAAATCATTATACTCCATAGCTTTTCTCCTCTGTACACTTTGCCTTCTTAGCCACATCACTGTGTTTCCTACTGCTCACCACGAAGAGGTATGCAAAGTTTCGAGCAGCATAGGCTGTACTCATGTACAGCCGTCAGATTTTACCCTACCATTGTGTTATCCCAACACACGATGATTCACACAACACACAATGGAGGTAAAATCAAAATAAAAAGTAAATACGATTGGTTCGACGATAACTGGAATCCGGATGTCAAACTATCCACCATCATCCATGAGCTTCTTCTATCCCCTACCTACCGCTGGCCTATGCGCGTTAACAAGGTTCACATCTATAAAGACGAGGCTGCATACGCACCGTGTCCTCGCTGCAAAGGGATCATCGAATACCAGTTTTTCTGCGGCAGGTGCGGGCAGCGTATCGACTAGTTTGAACTTGATGACGCCAAAGAAGTGTACATAGGTTGGAGCGGACCGAAGAAGGAGTATGAAGAAGATGAAGAATGATGATGACGATGAGATAGACTGAGAGCAACGGTCTCCTGTGGTCACAGAGTCAGGACCCGTTTGCCCCAGTATACGCTCGTAGCGGGCAGCTTGGGTCAGCTTCTCCCTCCTGCTCCAGCAGTTTATTCAGCGTTTCTTCCACGTTGCCTCGGACCAGTTCTTTGAGCCGACCCTTGATGCTTCTTCGATTAGCTGTAAAGATTAACCAGCAAACCACCAGCACAAGTATTGTTGCCGGAGAATACCACAGATGCGTTGACAGTCCCTTCCAAAGTAATGCCACCAGTAAATCCTAAAAAAGTCCCTGATTTGTTGTTCTTAATAGCAAAAACCGCCGCAAATGGCATCGATGCAATCAAGTATGCTCTTAGCAAATTCATTATATATTTAAATATAACTCTTTGATTTATTAATATATTTCGATAAAAGAACCACCCAGTCACTACAAGAAAATATGGAACAGCTATTCTTGCAATTGTTTGAAAAAGGATCCATGTCAATTCATTTTCTATTCCTAAATTAGTGTGTATTGCAATCACAAAAAAAGCACATACCATACGAGTAACATCTACAAGACTATTTCTCTTTGAATCCATATATCCGACTTTCTCCCATCACTCCCAAAACTGTTTTTCGTAGTCATGGATATATTCCCTGCTCCAGCATGCATTATCCTTCAAAACTTTTCCCGGAATTCCCGCTACCAAGGATTTTTCTGGGATATCCTTGCGAATCAATGTCATCGCACTAATTAAAGAATCTTTTCCAATTGTTACACCCTTTAGCACTGTAACATTATTTGTAAGCCATACATGATCTTCAATTGTAACATCTTTAGAATAATTAACAGGATTTCCATCACTTCCAGGAATCGAATGAAAATCACTGTCGTAAATTACAATGTTTCTTCCCATCATCACATCGTGACCAAGAGAAATGTGTTTTCCAACAACGATTACAGATCCTGTGTTTGCTGAAAAGAATTTGCTCTCAAACACTGCATCTCTATGCACATCTATGAACGTACCAAAAAAAGTAACGCATCCTCTTCACAAATCCACTTTGAATTTTCTGCAAGTCTAACATATGTCTCAGCCTTTGATCCTTTTAGTTGATTGATTCCAAAGTGAATCGTTCCATTCAAGACGAGCATTGCTGTTCTATCAATTTCTAATATAGCCCCTTTAAATGGAATAATATACGCTCCTTTTGCTCGTTTTACTTGAGGTGTCAAAAAATTATATTTGACAAATTTTATCAAGTCTACTTTTTTGATTTTTTCAAGCTTTTGAAACAAGGTATTATTGCTCATTGTGTTAATCCTTCCTTAGCAATCTTTCAAAATTAATGTGGTTCATAACAACTTTGACAAGTTTGTCTACTACAATAGATAACAGGACGGTCAGTATTACTATCAGGACAATTACTAATCCATTTGCAATATTTAATCCCTTACTTTTTGCGTAATCAATTAGCACGAAATGAATTAAGAAAACAGACAGAGAGTGGTTTCCGAGTATTTTCCAAATTTCACCCGTTACTTCTATATAACTAGAAATGACAAGATAAACTAAAACACTCCATATCGAAACCACTACGTACACCAAACTTTTTTGAATGTATATAACCAACCCGCTCAGTAAAGTTGCCACTCCAATTATAGCTATTGGATATTTTCTTGTGATATCAATAAACGCTTTTTCGTTTATTGTGAGTAAAACGCCAAAGGGAAACAGCATAAGAGTATCATACCACGCATCATTTATAATACTTCTGCCCAGCGTTATTCCAATGTAAATCCATAGAGAAATAACGCTTATCATAAAAACTATTGATTTTGAGCATTTTCCAAAAGCCATAATCCCAATGGAAAATAATATATAGCAGAAAATTTGGCCTTTAATATACCACAAGTTACTCGGATGCATTTGAAGTGTGATCAAGTTGAGAATGACATTGTACGTCATTCTTTTATTTGCTACATCAAATATTATTTTAATCGAAAACACAATTAAATATGTGCTTAAAATATGCGTGGTATATTTTAAAAGTTTATAGCAATCGTGCTTTGTTTGGATACTTTTCGAGAGACCGTAGCCAGAAAACAGAAGAAAAACGCCAACCGCAAACAAATTGATTTCTCGATAAAACCAAATAACAACTCCACTTGCAGTTGCGACTTGCCATGAAATGTGATGGAGAATGATAAGTATAGCAGCTACTCCTTTAATGGCATCTGTTATGTCACGCGTATACCCCCCCATTTGCGAGGTCTCAACGAAATCAAAAATAAAGCGATAAAAGAAATGAAAACAAATGTCATATGGTTTCCTCCTTCATCTTACACACTTACCACTTTTTACGTTTCAGAACTCGCTTTAGGAATAGCTTTGTATAGCGTTTTAATTTCTGCTCTGAATTTTCTGTATAAGTAAATTTCACAGCTTTGCTAAACGGCTCTGTATTGAGCAATTCAAAAAACTTCTTACGATTTCCTTTTTGTATGGCCTGTCCAAAGAGATATGGATTTCCAGCCAGTACTTCTTCTAAAGACCGGTTTTCCAAATGAATTTTGTCCTTAACGTTTTCTAACAGTTGCATTCCTTTCGGTGAATTTATAAAAACAACCGAAATCCCCTTTTCATAGTCTGTTTCAGAGCAACTCTTTACCCCCCAAAAATCTCCAAAAGATAAATCCGCTTGCCGCGGCATAGTCTTATACAAGCATTTCTGGCAGTTTTGTCTCATAAAAAGATTCCCACAAGTGTATCCTTGGATCCACCAATCTGTGTAGCGATCTTTATGGTATTCCTTTCCGTTTTCAAACACAATATTAGTTGCAAGGCTTTGCCAACCTGTTTTTTTGCTTTTCTGACGGACACATTTTATGGGAGATTTGTATTTGTGCTCAATTTCATTTATATACGCAGTATAAGCTTTGGGCGAATTTATCCCCTTGCAAATAAAATCCAATAAGAATAAATTATCATATTCTTTTCCCAAATAAGCACGCAAAGCGGCGACTTGACATGGTGTTCCGCAAAACAAAACTTTTTCGTTTCTTTTTAATAAATCAGAAACATTTTTATAAATACCTTGTGTGTCGCTTTGGAAATACTTGGAGCCCATGATTTTGTGCAGATCTTCGGAGGTATTACCTATGATATGTTTAGCAGACTTAAAATCATCACTAAATGCACATCCTGCTATATAGCCGCCTGCCTCAATGAAGAAATGAGCTAATTCATAGTAAATTCCTCCAGAAGTGCTGTCGAACCGAACTTTATCATCTTTTGTCCACGCTGCATAAACGCCAGGATTTTCAGAATTATGTGACTGAATCGGATGAATAGCAGGACAACGCTTCTCACACAATCCACACTTAATACATTTCTGATCATCTACCGAGGGGAACCAACATCCATCGTAATCCTCCTTAAATTTGATTGCAACTGTCGGACAGATGTCTCCACACATCTTGCATCCAGTGCATACGTCTTTTTTTATTGAATCAATCATTATAACTCTCCTACACTCAACACTTCGTAAAATCCACAGTATCTGGATCGTATCTTAGTCTGCAATTGATATTCATCATGTCAATCATTTTCATCTCATCTGGTTGAAGTGAAAAGTCAAAAATGTCCATATTGTCCTTCAAATGTTCTATACTGGTCGTATTGACAACCGGTATAACACCACGTTGATAATGCCAACGCAGTATTACCTGAGCAATATTTTTTTGATACTTTGCAGAGATTTTTTTCATTGATTCACTGCTTTTGATTCGAGCATCCATTCGTCCTGTCGGAGTATATGCCATCATTTGTATATTATTTTCTTTACAATACGAGAGCATATTGTTTTGAGGAAATAATGGATGTGATTCGATCTGACAAACCATCGGTTTAATCTCAGCTATTCTCATTAGTTGATCAAAATGATGCTCCTTAAAGTTGCATACACCGATGGCTTTTGCGTAGCCTTCTTTATACAGCTGTTCCATCTGTTTCCAACAATCCAAATAAGTATCTGGCTGTGGCCAGTGCATCAAATATAAATCTACGCTATCCGTTTTAAGGTGCTTCAAACTATGTAGAAGAGCCTGTCGAACATTACCTTCTCGTTGCTCTTGATTTGAAAGCTTTGTTACCAAGAAATACTCGTTCCGTGAATACTCTTTTAAACAATGACCAAGTACGCGCTCACTTTGACCGTATGCGCTCGATGTATCAAAGAGATGACACCCAATACTTGGAGCTTGTTTCACGATATTTATAATCGACGTATCGCGTTTCCAATGATATCCATGTCCTACGGTTATATCTTTCAGAAACTCTGTAGCACCCGCAAATATATTTTTTCGCAGATATATAAATGTACGGTCAGTTCCAAATCCGATACACGGAATATCCAATCCATTATATAACTTGATTGTGTTCATGCTCTCACCCATTCTTTAATTTACTTGCTAGCTTATCGGTTAATGGCAAGATTGTTTTCGAATTGCAGATCAATGAAAGTACAATAAAAAGCAACATCGAAATCCATCGGATCAGCATATGATTTATTATTAATATAGTCCATGCGGAAAAAGTCGACAAAGCAATTATACTACCTATTATCGTTTTCTTCGGAAACATCGGATTTCCATCAATTTTCTTTGCGATAAACCAATGAAAAACAAACAGCAGGAAATATGAAGCTAACGTTGTCCATGCTGATGCAGTATACCCGTAGCTACGAATAAAGAAATAATTTAGGGCAATATTAATTCCTGCTGCCAAACTTGTCCCTGTAGCAATAAATTTTGTTTTTTTGTAAAAGTACTCAATGTGTACTGGAAGAGAATACAAAAAAATAAAATAGATGGCAAAGGAAAGTGGAATGACCATTGAAATTCCATCATAGTACTCTTTTGTTCCTGCAATATGTATAACATCCGGTGCCAAGGAAATGAATCCCACATAAAGAATGTTCATCAACAATATATAAGCTTTTGATTTGTCTTGAATTTGGGTATATTGCTTTTGATCCAGTTGTTCGTACATCCACACGGACCAGGCATTATCCATGGACTGTACTATGATTTGCAGAATACTTGCAATTGTTTGGATGAACCCATAAATTCCAACCGCTACAACACTTACCAGCGCACCAATCATAATACGATCAAATTGGCTTAATATCTGCTGTGAGAATGTATGAATCACCAAGGGCAAACTTATACTCAAGCCATACTTCCAATAATTTGTGTTAAACAAGACTTGCTTTGTTTTTTTTGCATCACGAAAAAAGCAAAGCCAAATAACTGCTGCTACGCAAATCGGAACAATCGCATAGCCATATATTCGGCCAATGTACTTATGTTCTTTGAATACAACAAGAATCAGAAATATCGAAAGAAGCGTTCCACCGATTGAATTAATACCCGAAACTACGAGAAACTTTTTATACTTAAAGTCCAGTGCAAGCCATGTATTGTAGAACTGGAATATGAACATAGCATAGCTATGCGTAATAAGAATGTTAAGGATGCTCCTATCAAATCCAAAACTCCCGGAAATAGCAGGATATACTAAATTTCCAATAACCATTACTGCTATATACACGATTCCACTCAACATCAAGGTGCTTGAAACATATGAATCAAACTCCTGCCGGTAATCGTATTTTGCGGTTCGTAGTGAGCCATATAAGCACAATCCAACAAATATCGTCAAAATCGTTTCATACGATACATATAAATTATAAAATCCGAACTCTTCGGTTGTGAGAATGCGTGAAAAAATAGGCAATGTCAAAAACGCTATTCCTTTTAGCAAAACATTCCCAACCGTATAAGCCAATCCTGCTTTTGCGGCTTTAGTTCCTGAATCCGCCATTCATTTCTCCTTATATGGTGCTACACCATGTTTTCAAAACAATTCCTCAATTTGGAGCATTGATTTTTTTTTCACTGCTTCCAGTTTGCTCGCTATATTGTTCAAGATGCTTTCTCTGTTTTCAAGTACAGCGTTCAGACGTTTGATAACCTCTACATGTACATTTCCGCTGGCCCAAATATCATCACCACGACATTGATAAATATAGTCATTCAAATCAAAATCATCGCCAATAACACCTTTGAACTTTACACTGTATGACAAACAGATAGGAACCGTTCCCATGTTAATTGACGACACTGCGGCATGCATACGACCTGTAATTGTTGCCTTTCCTCCACCGAGAAGGATTCTTGCCTCATAAGGTTGAATCAGATGATCTACCACATGGACACGGGAACGATACCGACGGTCCAGTCTTTTCATTAATTCATCGATAATTATTTTATCATTTGAATCTGAAACATGAATCACATGCGCAAGTAGGAGAACATCCAAATTCAATGTGTCTACAATATAGCTGATTATCTGAATATACTCATTCAGATAATTTTCCAAGTCCGATGTATACTGTCTTCTCGCGCCTGAAGGAACCAACGTGATATAATCCGTCTCCAGTCCAAACTCTGATTGTAGCTTTTTCTTTTTGCCTTGGTCATCTTGGTATGGTATGTCCAAAAATGCGAGATCCCTCGCTTCTTTCAGATTTGGGAAGTCAAACGTTTCCTTCAGGTAATGATAGCAGTCGTGATCTCGGACATATATCATTGTGTTTTTCAGGCTTCGTTTCACTAAACCGACCGCGTAGCCATGGAACGGTCCCATCGTCTGCCCTAACAGATACATTTTTTGTTTTTTAGAAATCTGTTGGAATTTAACCATATCACTTACAAAGACCTGTGTAGAATAATACTGTGAAATACAGTCGCCGCCCAATACTACACACATATCATACGCCTTGCAGTTGTAAGCAATTTCCCTCGGAATGTTTACGAGCTTTTCCAGTTTGCCCAATGCTCCTCTGCGCTTACGATCATATAAATCTTCTCGATAAACCTTTATTCCATCCGGAAGCGATGCTTTTACACGATTTAATTCCTCATCATCCAAAACATCCAAATAGAATTCAGGCGTTTCAGATTTCTTTTGTTGTGAGATATCGGCGTAATATTTTATGAAGGCACATGCCATCATCAAATTTCCATAATTCGTTGGGTGTATATAAAACAATTTGATTTTCATTTTGACGTGCCTTTCTTATCACATTTTGTGCTTGAATCGCAGTAAGCTAGTTCAATAAAATATAATGCGCATGAATTGGGGCTAAGTGCTACTTCATTAAATAGAGCATTTAAAATAAAAGAAAACAGGATTGTGTAATATAAAATTTTTCTTTTGATGTTATTTCCGTTCCATTTATGGGGCACCTTATAAAGATACACAAAGAAAACTGTATAGCATATGAGTCCAATCCACCCTAGTTCTGCAATAATCACCCCTATTCCTGTCTCTATAACATCTGTATTAGACAAATTAGATGAAAACAGTCCTGAGAGGACACCGACATTACCTATTCCTAGACCTGCCGGATTTGTTATTAACAATTTTAGAGAACTTATGAAACCACCTATATGTGCCATCATACTTCCCGTTGAAGCCGATATAGAATATTCAACGAATATCACCGTAACTATTGCGCATGCTGAAAAGATAAGAGGAACTCCAATTTTAGATTTATCTTTAAACCAGACATAAATAATTGCAAATACTAAAAAACCCAATAGTGCTCCCTTGCTAATGGTAAGAATACAGCAACCCACAAGCAATAATGTAAGCATCTTTTCTCCACTGTACCACGATATCATAAACGCAGCAAACAAATATGTTCCAAGATTTACCGGATCTGCAAACGTAGATACCATCCTTCGAAGTTGTTGACCCCCAATTTTTTCTGAAGAGAACCAATTCATGGGAACACCGGCAACATTTGTCTTTATTCCCTTTAGATTCCATAATTGCGTTATTCCAAGATTTTTCCAAATTCCAATTCCGCCAAGATACTCGTAAATTCCAAATAGAACAACCACCCATGCAATTAAATTTAAATATCTGTAAAATGCTCTTTCGTCACTAACCTCTCCAATGGTATAGGCATATACGTATATCAACATACATGAAATAATATTCCTTGATGCTGATATTAATGATGTTATTGGAGCCGGATAAGCAACATACATCACTAATCCGTACGCTAATAAAACCAGAAGTAGCAGTAGTACATTCGGTATTTTTGAAAAAACCAATTTAGAATTTAGAATGATCATCATCATTATCAGAAGAATATGTAGCGAAAGCATTATTTGTAAGCTAAGGGATGACTGATGATTAACGCCTATAGCTAAATACACATTTTGAAAAGCAGAAAAGAAAACCGGAATAACCAGAAACAATGAATTGGTTATTTTGTTTTTCTTGACGAGCGCATTTTTTTCAGCTACGGCCATATAGCCCATTGCTAGAACAGACAAGAGCATTGTAATCATTCCAGGGAGAATTAAACACGAAAAAATACATAGTGCAAGTATTGCAAACAATATGAACCGTTCTTTGTTATATTTCAACTTTATTGTCATGCGCTATTACCTTTCAACCACTTAATTATGATTACGTGCCAAACAATACTTTGTTTAACCACGAAACTCGTTTAATTAAAGCTGCACATATATGTGGCATTACGAAGCAAAACATCAAACTTAAGAGCCAATTCCAGTTCTTGTTAAAGGTTGTAACATAGAAGAATCCACTTATAACATAATATTGCAATGTTTCTTTACCTAATTCACTAAAAATCCGACATAAAAATTTACCATGTGAATTAATCATCCACGCAACACATAAATAGAATGCACTTCCTAGCATTGCAACGACCAAATAATTATAGATTTGAAATCCACCATGGTACGCGCAAGAAGAAATACGCTCTACTGTTATATTTGAGACATCCATACCCACTAGAATGTTTCTCAATCTTGTAAGGACAACGGTTTTATCCTTAAAAGCATAAAAATACATTGAAGGCGGATACAAAATTGCAGCTATTAAAATCACACGCTGTAATATTGATTTGTATTGTTTTATCACCCTTTCTTCAATACCCGCGATATACCCTAAAAAGTAATACGGGAAATATTGAACTGTTTGTCTAAGAATTTCAGCCTTTGTAAGTGCATATATAAAGGCTATTGCTAAATAGAACAGTACAATAAGTACTTTTCGATTTTTCTCACACCACATAGGTAAACTATGCATTCATAGATGAACTGAACAATAAGAAACCAGTATAGCGGCGCAACAAACAAATCCCTTAATATTTGGACCGTCGTGTGATGTCCTAAACTGACTGCTCGTATTATTGTCCAAGCAAAATATGGCAGCAATAATCTTTTCGCTCGTAACACCAATTTCTGCTGACCGTTTTCTATGTGTCCATATTTTGCGGCAACAAAACCAACCGTCATCATAAAGCAAAACATATGCCAGGAATAGCAAAGCGAGAATACTACGTTATAATTCGGGGGGGGGCAGTGTTCCTGCAATGTGTCCTATAACTACAGCTGAAATCATTATTCCTTTTAAAACATCAATTGTTTTGTTTCTATTATTCACAAATTTTTCAACCTCATTTGACCTTTTAATAACATTTATCCACAATTTTCTTAGCCAAATTATCCCAGTTCAATGTTTGTTTCACGAGGTCATATCCGGCCTCACCCATATCAGACAATCTATTACAATCTTTGATTGCTCTTTCCATAGCTTGGGCCAAACTATCAGGATTCCCCGCTTCAGATATATAGCCAGTCTTCCCCTCTTTCACAAATTGCGTGAAAGCCGGCAAGTCCGAAGAAACAACTGCTTTTTTGTAGCCATATGCAAGTTGAATCACGCCGCTTTGATAAACATCCGTATAAGGCAAAACACAAACATCTGTGGCAGAGTAATAATACTTCACTTCATCATCCGGAATATACCGAATATCTGTTTTGAGGCAATTCGTCAAATCATTGCTGTTAATGATTTCCTGACATTCTGAAAAATCTGCCTTCCACACACTGCCGGCTATAACTAAATACAAACTCGGATATTGGTTTTTCAGTTTCAGTAAAGCCTTAAGTAAGACATCGACTCCCTTAACCTTTTTGATTTGGCCAAAGAACAGAAACACCAGTTTATCGTCCGGAATCCCAAGCTTTATACGGCTTTCTTTTTTATCAAACTGTTCCACATAGTCCAACATGTGACCGTGTGGAATCATATGCGTTTTTTCTTTTAATTCCGGGAACAACTCCGCAAAGCGATTCACATTCCCGGGTGCCTGTAAGATAATAGAATCCGCAAGTCCATACAGCTTTTTATGAAAGTACTTGTCATAGAATTTCTCGTTGAAGGGTAGTATGTCGTGTACGGTCGCCACATACTTCACACCATACTTTTTTTGTATCTGTTCAAAAACAGATAGTCGATTGGTGAAAATGTATACCATTCCGTATGGAGCACATCAAACTTTTCCGTTCGAAGAAGTTCTCCGATTTTTTTATAGGATGCAATATAATTTTGCATCTTTTCCAACTTTCCAACATTCTTTTCATCTGTATTAAACAGATTGATTCTTTCACATCTGCAATTTTCCTTCTCCTGTTTCTGGTCAATCGCCAATAAAACTTTAGCTCCGGCTTTTTCAAGCCCGTTTGCAAGCGGAAATGTATACTTATAATTAACTTTTGCGATTTGGTCTACCAATAACACTTTCATTTTATATCCTCTCTTTAAATTCACTCCATTAACACCTAACCTTAATCAGTTCAGCATCTCCAACAACCAGGCACCGCCCCAGTCCAGCAGGCAAAAACAGTGTTTCGCCTTTACTAAAACGCATTGGCTTTTGTTCGGCATCCATCGTCTGGACCTCACCATAGCCATCCAGACACATCAGCACTTGAAAGGAAGTGTCCATTACTGAAAACGCAAAGCCCTTTGTAACTTGAATTTTCTCCGTTTCAAAGTACTTGCATCGGCAGAGGATTTCACGAGAACACCCCGGATAGTGCTTCACCATTCGTGGCTTCTGCCTTATATCAGGCGCAACGCTCATATCCATGACTTCGACTGCTTTATCAAAGTGCAGTTCACGTTTTTTTCCATTCTTATCCACACGGTTGTAATCATAGACACGATAAGTCACATTAGAACTTTCCTGAATTTCAGCCACCAGAATACCTTTACCAATACCATGCACTGTACCTGCTGGCACAAAATAAGTATCGCCTTTGTGGACTTTTACTTTCTGCAAATGCTTGTCCAGCGTACCGGTTTCCACTGCCTTACGCAGAATTTCTTCCGTCACCTCATGCTGAAAGCCATAAATCAGGTGCGCACCTTCTTCAGCATCAATGACATACCACATTTCGGTTTTGCCATTGTCACCTTCGTGCTCCCGTGCATATGTATCATCGGGATGAACCTGAACAGACAGATCCTTCTTGGCATCGATGAATTTTACCAATACAGGCAGTTCTCCGTTTTCCACCTTTGTACCAAGATATTCGGGGTGAGCACTCAGCACCTCCGTCAGCGTTTGTCCCTTATAGATTCCATTCGCCACATAACTGGGACCATCCGGATGTACAGAGCATTCCCATGTCTCCGCCAACGGGGTCAAATCGATTTGCTTTCCGTATTCTTCTCGGAGTCGGGTGCCACCCCACAGGTAGTCCTTGCCAGTCGGAATCAATTTCATGATTTCCATAGCCATCACCCCTTAGTTCTTACACCATGGGAAATTTGATCTTATCCGCAACGCTAATTTCATCGCCAAGCTGAACTTCGATCATGTCCAATGCAGTGATAGCCTCAACCGTGTGCTTGCAGCCTGCTGCAATGGTAATCACATCGCCTGTACGCAGCACCTGCTCCATGCCGTCTACGACTGCCTTGCCCTTACCAGAAACGACAGTCCAGACTTCCTCACGGTAGTTATGCATGTGGTAAGTCATGTGCTCACCCGCTCTCATGGAAATCTTAACTGTCATAGAGCCGGGCTGCACATCGATGACCGTATAACTACCCCAAGACTTCTCAGCATACATTGCCTCGGTCTCAATTTTTTCTACATAGGGCTTCATGTAACCGCTGCGCTCTTTATCAGCAATCAAAATGCCATCACCGCTAGCCGCAATAATCATGTCCTTGCAGCCCATGCAAAGAATCGGGATATTCAGTTCGTTCACCACATTGGTATTTTCGCAGGTTTCATCCAGAACAGCCTTGCCCTTGGTCTTGTCCGCCATGACCTCAGCCATCATGTTCCAGGTGCCGACATCCTTCCAATCTCCGCTGTAACGCAGAACCTGAATGCTGGACTCTTTCTCGACCACGGCATAGTCGAAGCTGATCTTAGTCAGGGTATCGTACTTGTTGAACAGGTCACGGTAGTCCTCGAAGTCGATCATGCTATGAGCCTTGTCCAGCAGATAGCCAAGTTTGAATGCAAAGATGCCTGCATTCCACAATGCGCTCTGTGCCAGATACTTCTTGGCAGTTTCCACATCCGGCTTTTCCTTGAATTCCATGACCTTGCTGACGTTTTCGCCGCTTTCAGGGATAATGTAACCGTACTTCTCGCTAGGATAAGTCGGTTCAATGCCCATCAGGGTCAGATTTGCTCCACCCTGCTCTGCCAGTTCCTGCAGGTTTTTGACGGCTTCGTAATAAGTGTTATCCACATAGGGGTCGACCGGGCAGACAACAACAGCTTCATTTTCTGCCACACCTAGTTCGTCGTGCAGATAGGTAGCAGCTAGTGCGATGGCCGGGAAGGTATCACGGCGGCAGGGCTCTACACAGATAGATGCCTTTTCGCCCAGCTGATTCTTGATAGCACTTGCCTGCGATTTGCTGGTCGCAATGGTAATCTTGGCATCTGCATCTACCGTGGTGATCTGGCGATAGACACGCTGCACCATGGACTCGTACTCATCATTATTCTTGAACAGCTTGATAAACTGCTTGCTGCGCACATCGTTGGAAAGAGGCCAGAGACGCTTACCAGAACCACCAGAAAGTAAAATAATATTCATATGTTTTTCTCCTCTATCTTTACTTCAAGTGTTCTTCCGCACTCTTGCGGATTTCTGCCTCCACCTTCTTGGCAGCTTCCTTATTCTCTGCGCTGACAGAGATATAGGTCTTGAGCTTCGGTTCGGTACCGGAGGGACGCACCACAATGGAGCAGTTATCTTCCAGCAAGAACTTGAGCACATCGGACTTGGGCAGACCATCCAGACCCGGAGCGTAGTCCAGCAGCTTCACGACCTTCTTGCCGCCGAAAGCCTCGATATCGCCCCGGAATGCCTGCATGATACTCTGCATCTTGGCAAAACCGGCGCTGCCATCGAACTCATAGCTGTGCAGGGTGTTCAGGCAGTAGCCATAGGTCTTGTACAGTTCGTCCAGCTCGTCCAGCAGGCTGATGCTCTTGGTGGCATAGTAGCTGAACATCTCGCAGATCATATAAGCACCGTCCACACCGTCCTTGTCGCGGACGTAGGAACCGGTCAAATAGCCATAGCTTTCTTCAAAACCGAACACATAGCTGTCTGCCTTGCCCTGCTTTTCCAGCTTGCCGATCTGCTCACCGATGAACTTGAAGCCGGTCAGCACATTGATGGTACGCAGTCCGTAATTGGTAGCGATCTGCTCGCCCATGTCCATGGTGACGATGGTCTTGACCATGACCGGGTCAGCAGGCATCTTGCCATGCTTTACACACTGGCTGCAAATATAATCCAGCAGCAGCATACCCGTCTGGTTGCCGGTCAGCAACTCGTACTCCCCTGCCTTGTTCTTGACGGCGATACCCACACGGTCACAGTCGGGGTCGGTCGCCAGCAGAAGGTCAGCATTACACTTCTTGGCATACTCCATGCCCAGCGCCATGGCTTCCTTGATCTCCGGGTTGGGATACGGGCAGGTCGGGAAGTTGCCATCCGGCTGCTCCTGCTCCTTGACCACGGTGATATTGGTGTAGCCCATCTCCTTTAAGGTGCGGGTCACGGGCTTCAGACCGGTGCCGTTCAGCGGGCTGTACACGATGGCCACATTTTTATTGACTTCTTCGCCAAACAGAACAGACTGGCTCTTGACCTGCTCCACGAATGCGGTGTAGACCTCGTCTGGGATGTACTGGATACTGCCGTTTGCCACGCCTGCTTCAAAGTCGCTGGTCTTGACGTCCGCAAAGATGTCCAGCTTCTCGATCTCAGCCAGAATTTCCGCTGCGACCTCAGTAGTGATCTGGCAGCCGTCTGCGCCATAGACCTTGTAGCCGTTGTACTTGCTTGGATTGTGGGAGGCCGTCACCATGACACCGGCAGAGGTGTGCAGATAGCGGGTTGCAAAGGACACGGTGGGAACCGGCATCAGAACAGGCCAGATGTTGACCTTGACGCCATTGGCTGCAAATACCCCAGCGGCGACTTTTGCGAACACATCGCTCTTGATGCGGCTGTCGTAACCGATGGCCACAGACGGCATTTCAAAGTTCTTTTTTAAATAGTCCGCCAAGCCCTGAGAAGCCTTTGCCACGGTATAGATATTCATACGGTTGGTACCTGCGCCGATCACACCACGCAGACCGCCCGTGCCAAAGGCAAGGTCACGATAGAATGCGTCCTCGATTTTGGTGTCATCCAGCGTTTTCAGTTCTGCTGCTACATCGGCATCTATGGTGGCATTTGCCAGCCAGCGTTCGTATTCCTTTTTAATATCAGCCATAATAACTCCAATTATCTTCCAACAAATACTTCTTCATACTGCCCACAGATTTTGTCCCACGTATACTCTTCAGCAACACGTTTCTTAGCTTTCCGTCCCATTTCTGCAATTTCTTGGGCACCCATCTTGTCTGCACAATCAATCAACCTTGCGAGGCTACCCGGTTTGCGACTCCAGTACAAGGCGCAATCTTCTGCGACCTCTTTATTAAAGCCAACATCGACCAGCAAGTTCAGATCCGTGCTACCAAGAGCCTCAATCAGCGAAGGATTTGTGCCTCCAACGGTGTGTCCATGGAAATACGCGTAGGCATTCTCCCGAATCTTTTTTAAGAGTTCCTGATCATAAACAGTGCCGACAAATTTGATTCTCTTATCACTCTTGAAATGAAGTTTTTCCTCAAGCTCATTTAAGAACTTTTCATTCACATTCGTAATAATCGCAAAGTTCTTTTTGCTCTTGCTTTTCATGAACTCCCGAATCATAACTTCAAAAGAGTTCTCCGGTACAAAACGACCGACGACAAGGTAGTAGTCCTTTTTCGTCAGTCCTTTTTCTCTATACCAGTTCATCAGCTTCTCATCGTCATCAGCCAACTTACTAAGGGTCAGATCTGCACCATACGCAATAAATGTAGTCTTCGGATTTCTGCCTTTGATGCCTTTTCCGTCATAACACTCGTGGATATACTTTTCGATATTCACTGAGTCACAGATAGCAAGGTCACAGTATTTAACCATCATCTGCTCAGAAATCTTCCAGTATTTCCGGATCGGCGCAGACCATTTTGCTCTCATCCATTCGTGT
>ULVK01008744.1_pt1 | contig 21610 bp, 25 predicted proteins | sample 1959311 | NCBI WGS metagenome assembly ULVK01 (sample SAMEA4835783, study PRJEB28245) | human gut metagenome | biome: gut microbiome; material: fecal sample | place: Denmark | collected 2008 | reverse complement strand
GTTAATTTGTACTTGACAAGAGGTCATTACATATCAGTTGAGAGAGGAAGAACATATATAGCTCCTCGAATAAATGCTTATGTGAAAACAAAGGTGGGATTAAATGAAATTGTATGTCAAATTACCGGTGAATTTTGTGATGAAACGAACAAGGGACAATTTACGGGATGTTTTTTGGAATTAAGCGTTAAGGGCTATTTTGAAGGGAACATGTTTGTTCAAGGATTAAGATTGCTGCCAATGGTTGCATCTACTATAGAATTGCTTGATGAAAATGAGTTCAAAAATATTAATAATTCAGGTTCAAACAAATCTTTTTCTATTGGAAAGGATTTGTTTGATAGTACTCAAGAATATACATTATGTTTTGATTCAATTATTCCGTCACATGTTGGAATTTTTGGGAACACTGGAAGTGGAAAAAGCAATACACTTACAAGGCTTTTGTATGAGTATGCGAGAGTGCTGAGAAAATATAATGGTGGAAAGATTTTGTTATTTGATTTAAATAATGAATATGGTACAGATTCAATATGTGATAGGAAAGAGAAGAAGATATATTGTCTCACTACTAGAAATGATAGAGGAGATAAAATTCCGATAAATTTTGATGAATTACAGGAAGACGAATGGTGTCTTTTGTTAAATGCATCAGAAGCTACTCAGCGACCCGTTATAAAAACAGCATATAAAGATAATAGAACAGAAGAAGACTATAAAGAACTCATTGGTCGAATGATAAAGACGGGACAATTTCATTTGGTAAAATCTATGCAGAGTTATGTGTCGGATTACCTAACGGGAATTGATGAGTTTTTATGGCATTCAAAGAACGAAGTGTTTTATGTAGAAATGGCTTAGATGAATGTCCCAAAGGGTGGGAGCTGTCATTACACATTCAGAAAAGCCGGATGCCAACCGATTACGATACCGAAGCATGAACTCATCAAAAAGGTATATGTAGAAATGGTAAAGCAGATTGTGGAAAGTGAGGCGGTGAATGATGAAAACGCTTAATGATTATTTGTTAATGAATTATCGTATGGAAATTGTAGATGATAAGGATGAGGGCGGTTTTGTGGTTTCATTTCCGGAGCTTCCGGGATGTATTACCTGTGGAGAAACAGTAGAATCCGCTACTGCAAACGCGTTAGATGCAAAGAAAGAATGGTTGGAAACTGCTATGTAAGATAGTATTGAAATCCATGAACCAGACAGCCTGGAGGATTATTCAGGACAGCTTAAACTTAGAATTACGCGCAGTCTACATCGTTCCCTTGCAGAACATTCGAAAAGAGAGGGAATCAGTATTGCATGTACCTTCTTTTTGGAAATGATGCAGTTTATTCAAAATAGTGGTTGCAGACAGATGCTTCAATCGCTATAATGAAGTGGAAATGATTTGGCAACAGTTAATCAGCAAACCAAAACGACTTTGCAGTTAGAGCGTTAAAGTTTCACTACATAATATTTTGTTGAAAGTTCGTGTGTCGAGTATTGTTGTGTAGGTGTTAATATAGAAAAGTGATGTATCAATTGTAACGCTACAGACGAAATAGTTAAAGGTTGTCTTTGTTATTATGCTTATAATGCATTATAGCTTTTTAATATTAATTAAGGCGGTGAGGATAGTAAATGACAGAACTATGTGGAATCCAATACTTAAAAACAGAAAAATATTCATTGTTTTGCATACATGATTTATCAGATGATATCAAAGGTGCAATCAGAGAACAATTATCTGCAATATGCCATGGACAGGATTGTACTAATTCTGGAAGAAGTTTATATAATTATAAGAACACTGTTAAGGAATTTCTGAGAAGATATGAGGTGAAGTCGGAGAACATACAGATTGGAATGATAGGTGAGCTACTGGTGCATCTTATTCTTTCATATTATTTTGATGAGTTTAAAAGTGTAACTCCTTACTTCAATATGGAAGAGCGTAGTATAAAGAAAGGTTACGATGTAGTTCTAACCGAAGTAAATAATCCAAATCTTTGGATTACTGAGGTGAAATCAGGAAAACTTCATAGCAATAAGTCGTCAAATCAAACGATGAATGACTTGCTAGGTACTGCAAAAAGAGATTTGAAAGAAAGACTGAACGAGGAAAATATTTCTCTATGGTTAGAAGCAATTAATGGAGCAAAAGTTTCTTTTGATAGCAATAATACAATGAAATCAGCAGTGATTAATATATTGGAAACATGGGGTGATGATGCTTCTGATGGAGAGTATTCAAGTCATGATAAGAATGTTGTTTTGGCTGGATTTTTATTTTCAAATCTATCGGATGTGATTACAAGTGAAAATGCAAATATAAAACAACAACAAATTGAAAATGAACAGATTTTTAATCAAGTATGTGTTCTGGTGTTACAAAAGGAAACTTATTCAAAAGTATATGAATTTTTGAAAGAAGAGGCGTCTGATGAAGAATAATGATTTAACTATAAGAATTTTAAATAATACCAATTTCTCCAATGCATATGAAGAGTTTTTGCTTGAGAAGGATATGAATCGTAGTAAGTATATTGCCATTCTTTCTATAGCTACATTGTTTATTATAAGGTTGCAAGAAATACAAGTCAGGAAACGGTGGAAGAAATAGCTGAAGAAATAGCTGAAATGATATTGAATTAGAACTGCAGTATTATACTATAAAATGGCACATTTAGAATAGCGAGGGAAAAAATGTATCTTTCAAAATTACTTGTTCAAAATTTTCGAATGTTTTCATCTACGATTGAGATTTCCTTTTCAAAAGGCCTCAATCTTTTGGTAGGTGAAAATGGATGTGGAAAGAGTACTGTAATCGACGCCATACGAGTGTTAATGAACGAATCAGAGTATTCCAGACATGGTGTTTCGCCAGAAGATTTTTATAATTCATATAATTTAGAAAGCCCGCAAATTGCCGACTGTATTCATATATCGGGGATTTTTTCTGATTTGTCTGAATCTCAAAAAGTGGAGTATTTAACTTGGCTTACAGAATCTTTTGAAGCAAAATTGAACATTGAAATACAGCATACATTAAACATGAGAAATCATTATAAGCAGCGTCGTTGGGGTGGAGTTTCGTCAAATAGTATTTTTGACTGGGAACCATTGAATAGTATTCAATGTGTGTATTTACCTGCATTGAGAGATGCGGAAAGAAGTCTAAAGTCTGGGCGTGGGTCAAGGTTAGCGAGACTAATTGCAAACCTGTCAGCTGATGACTTGAAAGACAAAAGAAACAAATCAGAACTTATGCCATTAGAAAAGGATTTAAGGGACTTTAATGAGTCAGCTGGAAAAGAAAAGGAAATTACTAGAGCCAATGAATTGATAAATTCAAGCCTTGAAGATGCGGCAGGTGTAGTATATGGTCAAAAAACACAAATACAATTTAATACGCTTACATATGAGAGAATTATTGAATCATTACAATTGCTGTTTGCTCCTGAGATTGGCGATACAGGTACTGCTTTCAGAAGTCTATTTGAAAACAGTTTAGGGTATAATAACCTCATATATATTGCTACTATCTTGGCAGAATTTGAAGGTTTAAAAGAGAGATATACAACTCCGCGTATTTTGTTGATTGAGGAATTAGAAGCACATTTGCATCCGCAACTTCAGATTAAATTACTTAAGTTTCTTCAGAAACAGGCAGATGAATATGATATTCAGGTAATAATTACAACTCATTCTATTTCGTTAGCATCAACAGTTCCTGTTGAGAGTATTATTTCTTTCAATCATACTAACGTTGGATATGTTGCTACTTCGTTATGTAATTGTGGGTTGACTAATGATGCAAAAAACTTTATAAATCGATGGCTGGATGCGACAAAATCTACGTTGCTCTTTTCAAAAGGAAATATTTTTGTCGAGGGTATAGCTGAGACTATCATTGTACCCAAATTAGCGAGCATATATCTTGAAAAACAACAAGCGTTAGGAAAGTGTAAAGTGAAGAATCTTGAAGAAGCTGGCATTTCTGTTATTAATATGAATGGTATTTATTTTCAATATTTTATGCAACTTTATAATGGATACCAACTGATTATTCCGGCTCGAGATGAGCAAGAGACAAAAAAGGATTATAAAGAGAGATTAGATAAATTTATTAAGAAGACAAGTTATCTTCCTACTGAATATAGTAAGACTGAAAAAATACCAGAACGTTGTGCCGCATTAACGGATAATGATCCGTCAGATGACGAAAAACCGTCAAAAGATGAACATATTGAGGGGAACAATCCTCATTTGTATTATGGAGACCAACTTAAAGAAATGACTTCTAATTGTAGAGTTTTTGTAAATGAAAAGACTTTTGAATATGATCTTGCATTAGAAAGTCATCGTAATGCAAAAATAATGTTAGAAATTATATTAGATAGGCTTTCTACCGATGGTCCTATAAAAAAGCAAGCGGAGCAATATATTCGAGACATGGAGGATGTAGCAGAAATTGTTGATGACTCTGAAATGGCGGCATTTATACTAAAACAAATAGATTCTTCTTACATAGGGAAAGGATTATTTGCACAATTGCTTTATGATAAAATAGGCAATCAGTTTGATATTCCTAGTTATATTTCAGATGCAATCGATTTTGTTTTGGAGATAGGATAAGAAGTATGGATAGAAATAAAATTATAACGGTATTATGTGGATCAAACATTAATTCAGAAGATTATACTTCTTGTGAGGGGTATTTATGTGATAAATGTCAAAATGATATGTATTGCGATATGCAACATCTTAGTGATGGTCAAGTGAAATATATTATATCTGATGTGCATTCGGACATTTATTTGAATGCCTGTCCAGGTAGTGGGAAAACAGAAGTGATAGGAGTGAAATGTGCATATGAAATGTCATTGTGGGAAAAAACAGAGGGCGGATTGGCAATATTGACTTTTACAAATTCTGCTGAAAATGAACTGAGAGAACGTGTCGCAGCATACTATAAAAGTCAACCAGATTATCCTCATTTTTTAGGCACATTTACAAGTTGGATTCATGGATATATTGCAAATCCTTTTTTATACTTGATAACTGGTCATGGAAATGCTGGTAAAGAAGATGCAAAATTGCAAATTATTGACACCGATTGTAATAGTGGTTTCTTGAATGCTTTTAAAACAAAGTATAGTTATGGAAATCTTCATAAATTATCTGCAAATGAATTTTTTTTCGGTTCAAAAGAAAAGAGATATCAATATTGTGGAAAATCAAAAAATGGAGAAGTTGATTTTGACAAAGCTTTATCTGAAATCACTTACATGAATGAAGAATTAAAACGAACCAAACAAAAATTTTGGAAAGCAGGTTTTTTCCTTTATGAAGATGTTGAAATTTTAACTTTTAAGTTGTTAAAAAAACAACCAGAAATAGCAAATCTTATTGCTAAAAGATTTCCTTTGATCATTGTTGATGAATGTCAGGACTTATCGCATATACAGTTACTGATTTTAGGGCTTTTACACAAGTCGGGTTCGATTATTCATCTCATTGGAGATTTAGACCAAGCGATATATGGTTTTCGTGGTATAGAACCAATAGATACCAGTAATTTTATCAAGGGAAATCATTTTAAGGAAATGATTCTTGACGAAAACTATCGTAGCAATCAAGCAATAGTCGATATATCAGGGACAATAATAAAAAGGAATAATAGTGTTTTCGGGAAAATACAGCAAAAAGTAAGTAAACCTTTAATTGCTTTTTTATATCGTCAAAATCAGGAAAATTTACTTATAAATCAATATCGGACTATTTTAACAGAGAATAATCTCAAATCTCAAGAGTGTAGAATAATTGTAAGAAATGATACATTAAGGGCAAGATTACGCGGGGCAAAGAATGTTTCGGAGTATAATAGTATAAATATTATTGAAGATTATGCACATTTCATATATTTACATAACGAACATACAGTAAGAGAATTTCAGGAAAGTATTCGAATTCTTGCACGAGCAATTCAGAAATCATTCTTTTCAGATAGTAAGCATGAAAATATTATTAATTTATATAGACCAATAGAGATAGAAAACTCAGATTGGCAAGAAATAATTTTACTCTTTCAAAAAATGTTATTATCAGATGATGAAGTATTAGATTTGAGCCAAAAATGGGGAAATTGGAAAGTATCATTAAATAAATGTTTGTTAAGAATATCGCATAAATTGCTTGGGAAATTTGAATTAAAGAGATTAAGAAATAATATCAAAGACAAACTTGTAATAAAGACTTTTGAGGCTTCAAATACATCGATAGAGAATAATGATTTACTAGTTGAAACTATTCATAGTTGTAAAGGCATGAGCCTGCAATCAGTTTTGTTTGTTTCAGCATATAATCAAAGTTCGAATGCTTCTGGTTCTTATTGGAAAGATTGGTTTGTCAATGAGGGCGAAACGATAGGTGAAGCTCAGAGACTTGCATATGTAGCTTTTTCCAGAGCTAAGCATTTACTTGCTGTTGGAATTCCGAATCCTAAAAGTTCGCCGATTTCGACAAAAGAAATTGAAATGCTAAAAGAAATGGGATTTTATTTGTTTGATTGTGAATCTAATAATTGGTTAGAATAGATGTGAAAAAAACATCTAATGTTTGATGAAACAAAAAACTCGGAGCGTAGGTGTCGCAATGCAGGAACAATCACAGGCAGAAAGTAGTTTGGATTGTCTACCCTTTGCCTACATCCCTCCCCAAATTCCCGTAGACAAGCTATAATAACTGTAATTTCCATACCAAATATACACCTCAAAAAAGAAACCAACCCCAATATATAGTCGCCTACATAGAGTTTGAATGATGTACATGAGCCAAGAAATGCCGAATTTTCGGCGTTTCTTGGCTTGTTTTATGTTGAGTGACAATAAAGTTTAGTGTGTGGTGAGTAAAGCAAAACATATTTGATTTATTGTGATTACTGTTGATAACAATACATATATTAGAAATGTATTAAATGTGTAGCATATAAGCTGTTACAGTGGCTATTATGATTAATAGCACAAGTATGTAGAGAACAATCATAACTTTATCTTTTAGAATAAGAGTTAGGAGTGTTTTTCTAGAGGTATTTTTGTACAAATCATAATCATTAAGAATTTCTTTACGTTGTTTCTCTAGTTCGTTTAGTTTTGAAAAAGACATTTCTTTGGTTGAGGAAAGTGATGAAACATATTTGTTGAGTTTATCGAGTATTTTTTGTAAACCAGATTCGTTAATATGTAAGTCCATAAGTTCATTTTTTAATGATGTATTCATTTTTTTGCATTCTTTCAAAAGATCGCTGACCAATCTATCTTTAGATATCCAATTTACATCTATATGAGCTTTATAATATTCTTCTTCAGTTGATATACCTTCTTTTTTCATTTCGTTATGCATTTTAATGTCAGAATCATATGAGAATTCTTGAACAGTACGTATTCCAAAAAGCATACCACTGGTATATCCCAATTTTCGTAACAATAGCTCAAAAGAGTTTATTTGATTTTGGAAATCTCCTTGAATCAAAAAAATTCGTGAAACAATAATACCAGATATTATACCTCCAGATATTCCTAATATTAAGTTCCAAAAAAGTTGAAATACAGACATAATCTTCGTTCCTTTCATTTGAAATATAATGTTTAATCCTTCTTCGGTTTTCGTTTCCTCTTCACATAAGAGAAATCTGGAAACAAGTCTTTTAACAATTCAGCGGTTTCTTCTGCATCGTCATCCTCATTCATATTCTGAATAAGTAACTGGTCGTCATCATCAAGATTCAACGAAACAGTATACTCTTTATTCGGTTCTGTTGGGTTCATTGGGTATTTTACCTCTTTGAGATAATATTCCGTTTCTGATATTTCTCCATCCTCTAGCTTGTCTCGTAAACGTGCCCAATACTCAACCATTTTTCGGAAGCTATCAAGGTCTTCTTGTGGACAAGGACCAGCACTTGGAAGTCTCTCCTTAAATTTGAAACATACTTCACCATCTTTCATAGTAGGTCGTAATCCATATGCCCATTCGATGTCAAACAGTACATGAAGTGCACTGAAAATATTTGCCACATCAGGGTCAGATAATGCATAAAAGCTGACCCCCAGATTGTTTGCAATATTTAATAAAGTTGCTTCATCGGGATATCTGTTTCCAAGTTCATAGTTTCTGATGGTGGATTCGTTTAATCCACATTTATCTGCTAATTCCTTTTGCGTCATGTCAGATGCAATTCTGAAATTTCGAATCAAATAGCCTACCCGGCTGGTGAATTTCTCGCCCATTTTTACTGCTCCTTATAAGGTTAATGAGGGTTGTAGCATGCACGACGACACGAGGTACAAAATATGCATCTGCATACATTATATCATCAACAGTGCAAAAGTGAAATGTTTTTTGCAAAAAGTATTGGCAGTACAAAAATGAACTGCTAATATAATACACATCGTAACCGTTCAGAAATGAACTGAATAATAAAACGAAAGAGAGGAGAAATTAGCTTATGGAGAACAAGAGATTTTTGACAGCGCAGGATGTCATGGAAATGTTGGGAGTTTCACTATCGTATTCCTATAAACTGATACGAAGGTTGAATGCAGAACTTGAGGCTGATGGATTCGTGACAATAAAAGGACGTGTCAGTACACAGTATTTTATGAAACGAATCTACGGGCTATCTACGGATAAGGAGGTGGGATAGATGGCAGTTATCAAGAATCATAAGACTGGAATGTGGGAGGTGAGAACCTATTATAAGGATTTGACCGGAGAAAGGAAGCAGAAGACAAAGAGGGGCTTTGCGAAGAAAAGCGAAGCCCTTGAATGGGAGCGGAACTTCAAGCTGAAAGTGAATCAGAGTATCAGTATGAGCTTTCAAAGCTTTGTGGATATTTATTTGACGGATTTGGAGCCGAGAATAAAACGCAATACGTTCCTGACAAAGAAGCACATTATTGAGACAAAGATTCTGCCTTATTTCGGAAAAAGAAAACCGGATGATATACGAACCTCGGATGTCATCCGGTGGCAAAATGAGATTATGAAGCTGAAAAAGGATAATGGGGAGTTATTCTCCCCTACCTATTTGAAAACCATAGAGCATTTTTAAGAGGCTGTCATCGCTTGGAAAGACAGTCCTGCTTTTGGTGACTTTACGCAACTGCCGGTTGAATCCTTCAATCGCATTAGTTGTATAAATGAGTTTCCGCACTTCATTGAGATATTTAAAATAAGTGGAAAGTGTAGCCCAGCGTTCGCTCCAAGATTTATAGATCTTCGGATATTTGCTGTTCCATTTTTCACCAAAAGATTCTAATTCCTCCAGGGCTGCAGCTTCATCAGGTGCTGTATAAACCATTTTTAAATCTGCCATAAGTTTTTTCAGATCTTTATAGGATACATAATTCGTGGCATTCCGGATCTGGTGGATGATACACTACTGGATCGCGGTCTATGGATAAACTGCCTCGATCGCCTGTGGAAATCCATTCAGTCCATCCACACAGGCGATCAGAATGTCTTGCACACCACGGTTTTTCAATCTGTTAATAATAGATAGCCAGAATTTTGCACCTTCATTTTCCACGACATACATGCCGATCACATCCTTTTTCCCATCCATATCGATTCCGAGGGCATGTATACCGCACATTTCACAATACACCCTTCACTGCGGACATGATAGTGGATCGCATCCATGTAAACAACAGCATATATCTCCTGTAGTGGACGCTCCTGCCATTCCTTTACAAGTGGCATTATTTTATCGGTAATACGGCTGATCGTGCTGTCTGAAATATCCAGATCATAAAGCTCTTTTAAATGAGCTTCGATGTCTCCCGTGGTCATTCCTTTTGCATACATAGATATGATTTTTTCTTCCATGTCCTGAGTGACCGTATTCTGATATTTTGGTATCAGCTGCGGTTCATACTCCCCTTTGCGGTCCCTGGGTATTGCAATGTCCATATCCACATAACTGGTGCGCATTGTTTTTTGGGAATGTCCATTCCGGCTGTTATCGGTCTCTTTATTGCGGTAATCGTATTTGGAATACCCCAGTTCCTCATTAAGCTCTTCGTTAAGAGCCCCTTCCAATAAAACAGACATCATGTCCCGCATGATGGAATTAACATCGTTTCCACTTTTGATACTGATATCATTCTCCTTGAGATATCCCTGCATCATTTCGCGCATTGCTGCTTTTTGTGGTGAATCACTTTTTCTTCTTGCCATAATAAAAACCTCCAAACTGAGTAATGTTATCTTACATCAGTTTGAAGGTTTACACAAACTTTGGGACACTCCCATCATATTGGACTGACCTTGTCAAGTTCGGCGTTTTATCAAAAAAATATGGTAATATATTTGTTGCCATGCGGTCAACTTTGCTACAGGGGTTATATAACCCCTGTAGCGTGCCTTGTAAGGCACTTTGTAATCATTAAAAGATTCGGTTATATTTTTTCGATAAGTATATCCTTGTATGATGTGAATGTAACACGGATGCGGTCACCTTCCTGAGCTTCTATTTGCGAATACCAGTCTCCTAGAGCCATAAGATCTTTGTCGCCCGCAAATTGTTTTGCCAATGGATCGCCGGCGTTAGTACAACCCTGTGAACGAAGAAATCCGTTAAAAAGACCATCTTTTGAGGTGGCGTGAAAAATATTTTCACCTAGGATATCTTGCTTTTGGGTATGATTACCATTATATAAATTATATAAACGAGCATAATTTCGTGGTATTTTTAGATAACCTTCACCATATCGTATGCCACGACTTCCAGTAAATCTGTATGTACCCCATTCCAATTGTGCCTTGTTTAATTCGACTGTAAAACTATCTCCAGTTTGTGCCATAGTTCTGACCTCCTCTATTGTTTAGTGATGATATGTGTATTATATAGCATTTGATCGTAATGAGTTGTCGAAAATCGTCGAAAAATTTAAAAAATAATTGCCTACCCTAAACAAGTAAATGTTAAAAAAAATTTTGACATTATCAAAAAATGTATTTATAATATAAAATGAGATATTGGTCAGGAGGGACAATATATGACAATAGCAGAGCAGATCAAAGTGTTATGCGTCAGGTGTAGTGTAAGTGAAGCAGAACTTGCCAGACGTCTTGGAAAATCACCTCAAAGTTTTAATTCTAAAATGAAGCGGGAAAGTTTTACTGTGGATGATTTGAATAAAATAGCAGAGGTGCTTGGTGTACAATTTAACAGAGAATTTATATTGGCAAATGGAGAGAAAGTTTGATGGAAAACATAGTGAAGGAGTTTAGGCTGGGAGAACTATTTTGCGGACCGGGTGGACTTGCGTTAGGTGCGACAACAGCGGAAATTGAAGATCCAGAATATAAGATTATACATAAATGGGCAAATGACTATGATCAGGATACATGTAATACTTATACGAGAAATATATGTCCGGAAGATAAAGAGAGTGTTATATGTGGTGATGTAAGAAAACTTAACATTGATAAGCTGGGAGATATTGACGCATTCGCCTTTGGATTTCCATGTAATGACTTTTCGGTAGTTGGAGAACAGAAAGGTTTTGATGGAACATTTGGCCCATTATATACATATGGGGTCAAGGTGCTTAAGAGATATCAGCCATTATGGTTTCTGGCAGAGAATGTGGGTGGATTGAAGAGTGCAAATGAGGGAAAAGCATTTAAAAAGATACAAGAAGATTTAAAAGCAGCTGGGTATAGAATCTATCCCAATTTGTATAAATTTGAGGAGTATGGAGTTCCCCAGGCACGTCATAGAGTGATAATTGTTGGGATTCGTGAGGATTTACCTTTTGAGTTTAAAATTCCAAGTCCAGCATTGTATAAAGATGTAGATGTAACCTGTAAAAACGCTATAGAGAATCCGCCTATTACAAAGGATGCAGCAAACAATGAATTGACGAAACAGTCTCCACAGGTTATTAAACGGCTGTCATATATTAGACCAGGACAGAATGCATTTACGGCAGATTTGCCGGAAGAATTGCAGTTGAAAGTAAAGGGAGCAAAAATAAGCCAGATTTACAAACGCCTTGATCCAAGCAAGCCGGCATATACGGTGACTGGTTCTGGTGGCGGTGGTACGCATATGTATCATTATTCAGAACCAAGAGCATTGACAAATCGTGAACGGGCAAGACTTCAGACTTTCCCAGATGATTACATTTTTGAAGGTTCAAAAGAATCAGTGAGAAAGCAGATTGGCATGGCTGTTCCGGCAAAAGGTGCCAAAATTATTTTTGAGGCAATATTAAAAACCTTTGCTGGAATTGAATACGAAAGTATAGAACCAAGTATAAAGGAGTAAGGAATGTACACAGAGAATTTTGAAGAGCAAATTTTATTTGCACCTGCAAAAAAAGATGAAAAGGCATGTAATCATCTCAAAATTGTTACAGCATTTACTGATGTAGAACGTATTTCCAGTCATTTAATTAAGTTGTTTGATGGGAAAAACAAGGAATATGTAGCCAATATTAAAGTGGATATTATTTTAGGAATGATAAGAGGTGCAGGACTTACATTGAAAAAGCATAAGAAGATCTGTTTACTGCTTAAAAGGCTGAATAGCGTTTCAGGAATGCCTAAAGTTACCTGCCGTTATATAGTCGAAGGAAAGCAGGTGCATTCTAAAGTATATATTTGGTGCAAAGGAAATAAAGCCGTAGAAGCATATAATGGTTCGGCAAATTATACGATGAATGCATTTTTTGCTCGCCGCGAATGTATGGATTCTTGCAATCCGCAAGAGGCAAATCGATATTATAAAAGTTTATTGAAAGACACAATCGATTGCTTTGATGAATTAATAAAAGAAAAAGTGTCATTTTCAGTGAAAAGAAGTGCGGAAGAGGATATTGCAGATACAAACTTGGAGAACTTAACGTGGGAGCATTATCAAGAGTTGGAGCCGGTGGACAGTATTGAGGTTTCATTGTTAAAAGCGGATGGAAGTGATACTGGATACGGTTCTGGGGTAAATTGGGGCATTCGTAAAAATGGTTATAAACGAAATCGTAATCAGGCATATATTCCGTATAATACTGGTGACCAAAAAACAGGATTTTTTCCTAAGAAAAATGAAGATGGAACATATCCAGTGTTTAAGGTAGTTACACAAGATTATGATGCATTTTATATGCGGCAGGCACAGGAAAATGGTAAGGCCTTAGAAACACCAGAGAGCAACGCTATTATCGGTGAATGGATACGTCATAAGATAGGCGTGCCAGATGGAACTTATATTACAAAGCAGATGCTCGAAACAGCCGATGGCACAACAGTAGTATTTAAGAAATTTGAAGATGGTATTTATACGTTGGAGTACTAAAGGAGTGGTTGCATGTTAAACTATTGGTGGGTTACACGCCCTAAACGAAAATTAAATTCAATTCCTGAGGTGCTTGCTGCATTTGCGGACTTGTCGTTGAATGAAGAATGGGATGGTCAGAGAAATTCTCATTTAGCATACGAGGATGCATTGGAGCAGGCAGGGCTGAAAAGAAAAGGTGAACGGCGTGACCAGACTGGTGGAGGTGCAAGAACATATAAGGCATGGCTTGTCAGCCTTGGTTTGATATTTACGCAAGAGTCAACTGGCAGGATTAAATTGACACTGGCAGGAGAAGCAATTATGAGTGGAGATTCTCCAGTTGAAGTTTTGAAAGGACAGATACTGAAATATCAGTTTCCTTCTGCGTTTTCCATTGGACGCGGAGTGCAGGTCGCTCCAAGATTTAAAATCCGTCCCTTCCGATTTTTGTTAAAACTATTGATGGATGCGAGAGTTGCTTATCTGACAGAGGAAGAAATTGCTAAAATTGTTGTGACGGAAGCAGAAAACGAAAGTACAAAATGTTTCAATTATATTGTGAATAGGATTGAACAATTTCGTAGTTATGGAGACAGCTGCCTTGAAGAAGATTTTTTTGAAAAGTATAAGTCATCAAAGGGGAGTGTTAATCCAGAGCATCCTTACAGTCATCTTACAGATCTTGCTAATACACTGATAAATTGGCTGGAATATACGCAGTTGGTAAAACGCGATGGTGGAAAAGTTGCTGTGCTGCAAGAGAAAATTTCAGAGGTTAAACAGATATTGGAAGACATTCCTAAGTTTATTGACCGTCCTGAGCAACATGAGTATTTTCAAAGAAAATATGGATTAGATCCAAAACATAAAAAAGATAATCGGAATCTTGCATTAACCAAAACTGTAACAGCAGCAATGATTGCAAAACAGAAGATAATGCAGGCGTATATTACGGAATCTCTGCAAAGACCGATTACAAGAATTACACCAATGATTGTTGATTATATCGTACAGGTCACAGGAATTGATGGGAAAACTGTAGAAAATGTGTTGGTGGAAACATATCCAAATGGTTCTGTTGGTGCGTTTATGACAAAATACTTTGAAATGGCATTTAAAGGACGTGATGAAGCCACGGAATTTGAAAAGGCTACGGCAGAATTGTTTCAAGATGTGTTCGGATATGAAGCAAAGCATGTAGGTCCGATTGGTCTTACACCAGATGTGCTTTTGTTATCAGACAGTGATGGTTATCAGGCAATTCTTGATAATAAAGCATATCATAAGTATACAATCAGTAATGACCATTATAACCGGATGGTTCACAATTATATTGAGAATTTGTCCAATTACAGCGATTCGCTAGAGCGGCTGGCATTCTTTTCCTATATAGCAGGCGGCTTTGGAAAAAACATTGATAAACAGATACAGTCGGTAGCTGATGCAACTGGAGTAAATGGTTCAGCAATCAGTGTTACAAACATGATTAAAATGGTTGAACAGCATAATAAAGTGCCATACAGTCATAAAAGACTGTCCGAAATTTTTAGTGTGAATCGGCAGGTGTTGATGCAGGATTTGATTTGAGAGAGGGATGAACATATGGCTGAGCGGAAAAATTGGACGAGAGAAGAGACTATACTTGCATTTGATTTATATTGCAAGGTTCCGTTTTCAAAAATCTCGAAAACAAATGAGAAAATCATTGATCTTGCGAAGGTTATTGGAAGAACTCCAAGTGCTGTTGGCTTAAAGATGGCAAACTTAGCCAGATTTGATAAAGAATTGCAATCAAGAGATGTTTCTGGAATGTCACATGGAAGTAAGTTGGACGAAGAAATATGGAATGAATTTTGCAATAACTGGGAAGAACTTTCATACCAGGCACAAATTATACTTGCCAATAGAAAACAAACGACAGTTGAAAAGATGCTTGATTATGTTGATGTAGAATGTATACCAGCAGGTGAGTACCGAGAAAGCATTGTAAAAAACAGAATTGGACAGTATTTTTTCAGAATATCGGTGCTCAGTGCATATTCAAACAAATGCTGTATTACAGGGTTATCAATTCCGGCGTTATTGGTGTCAAGCCACATTAAGCCGTGGAAAGACAGCAATGCACGTACTGAGAGAACTAATCCAAGCAACGGATTATGTTTGAATGCATTGCATGATAAGGCGTTTGATAGAGGCTTCATTACAATAGATTATGATTATAATATTGTAGTTTCGACAAAATTGAAGGATGCCAATATGGATTTAGAAACAAGAAAATGGTTTCAGCATTATGGTGGGCATAAGATTTTATTACCGGATAGGTTTTTGCCGGGAAAAAGATTTATTGAGTATCATAATGATGTTATTTTTAAGGGGTGATAAGGATAAGATGGACAATCTTACGAAAGAACAACGTCACAAGAATATGCAACATATTCGTTCAAAAGATACTAAGATTGAAGTTATACTGCGAAAGGCATTGTGGCAGAAAGGGTATCGCTATCGTAAAAACTGCAAAGATATTCCAGGCAAACCAGATATTGCGTTGACCAAGTACAAAATTGCAATATTCTGTGATGGAGAGTTTTTTCATGGGAAAGACTGGGAAGTCTTAAAGCCACGATTAGAGAAAAGTAATAACGGAGAGTATTGGATTAGTAAAATATCACGAAACCGGGAACGGGATGACGAGATTAACAAGAAATTGTTATTTGAAGGATGGACGGTAATTCGGTTTTGGGGAAATGATATTAAGAAAAATATCGATGAATGCGTGAGAGTGGTGGAGGAAACGGTGTTTGATGTAATTTTTGATATTTGAAAAATAATAAATAACATATTATGGATTAGATAATGGAGGATAAATGATGGATAAATTACATAGACTATATCAGACAGTAAAAAATTTATAAAAAATTTTGGCTTGAAAGTCATTGTAAAAATTGAGTACATATTTTTGTTGATTTCAATCATTTCATGTTCGCTTCAAATGCGGAATATATAACTTGAAAAGAGAAAATCCAGTAATCGTCGGAATTGTACTGGTAGCGGTAGATATGTTACTAAATTTATAAAATGCGATGATTGGTAAAGAGAAAGGAATATTTTATGGATACAAAGATATATATTTTTTCATTAGATTATGGAAAACGTAGTGAAGAAAAGATGTTTATAAAAGATATACTAAGAAATTTTGATGAAGATACAGTAGTAGGATGTGGGATTTTTGTTAATAATAATCCCTATGCATTGGAATTATTATTCTACGTTTCTATCGAAAAAGATGTTGCAAGATTTGAAGAATTTTTAATGCAAAAATATAGTAATAAAAAACGTATATTTAATTATTTTATGGATGATATTGTCAGTTCATTTATGCAGAGAGGATATAATTCAATGACTTTTCTAGATGAAAATATGGTAGACTTGGTAATGACGGACGAACAGAATTTACTATTTCTTTATCCGAGCAGACAGATTGTTCAAGAAATGTGGGGTGGTGTTAGTATGAAAAAGGATACAAGAGTATTTTTATCTCATTCAAGTAAAGACAAGAAGGTTGTAGACGAAATTTTTAATCAATTTCAGATAAATGAAATTGATGCATGGTATGACAAGTATCAAATAGAGCCAGGAGATAGTGTTACTGAGAAGATAAATCAAGGACTAGAGAAAAGTGATATTGGTATAATATGTATATCAAATAATTTTTTAAATTCCGCAAGTGGATGGACGAAAAATGAATTGAATTATTTTATACAGAGAAGAATGCGTAATCCAGATAAGCCTTTTATTGTGGTAAATTTTGATGTTCCTCATAATGAATTACCACCTTTAGTGCAAGATTATAAGTATATAGATTTTTCTGAATCTGATGCAATGGAAATATTAGTAAATTCTATAAAAAAGCGTTTAAATAAATAACAAAGTTGTAAACTGGTATAGAGAAAAAATTATATAAAATTTCGAGAGGTAAGGAACGAGGCGTAGAGGAGATATTAGAAGATATGCAATTGCTGGTAGGACCGCCGGAACTACGTTATATTCAAAATGTGGCAATCATGATGTTTTGTGAGCATCCGGACCGTTTTTTCCCATACACCTATGTTCAGATGACGTCATTTCCGCAGGGAAGTGTAGAAAATCCAAGTGTTAGTGAGGATTTTCCTAATATCACAGGCTCCGTACCACAGATGATTCGGGCAACAATGGAACGATTTCGAAATCTTTTTATACGAGAAAAAGTAATCAAGGTTCCAAATCAGATGGAAGCTTTGAGGATTAAGAATTATCCGTATCAGGCAATTGAGGAGGCTGTTGTTAATGCTTTTTACCATAGAGATTATATGTCTTGTGAGCCGGTAACAATAGAGATAGAGCCGGATTGCATTAATATTATGAATTTTCCGGGAATTGACCGATCCATTTCCGAAAAGACGATAGCAGAAGGTAAGAGATTTGTTTCAAGATACTATCGTAATAGAAGACTGGGGGAATTTTTGAAAGAATTGGACTTGTCAGAAGGTCATTCTTCTGGTATTCCGACAATACAAGAAGAACTGGAAAAGAATGGTTCTCCACGCGCAGAATTCTTTACGGATGAAGATAGACGAGCTATGAGGATTAGGATTCCGATTCATCCGGCGTTTTTGGAAGAAAATGAAATGGAAAATGATAACTTGTTGCAAAATGAAACAAGTTTTGAAACCAAAGGATTTTGAAAAATTAGTGGATGTCATTAGAGTATTAGAGGTGAAAAGAGAAATTTCTGTTCAGGAAGTAATGAAAATAACTCAGAAATCACGAACAACTGCGTGGCGTTATATGAAGACTTTGGTTGAGCTTGGGGTTGTTGAAGCGGAAGGTAATACGAATAATATGATATATCGTATGGAGAAGGACTCTAGGAGAATGGAGGAAATTTGAATGAACGAAAATAGTTTGATATTGTCTAAAGATGAATTGAATACAAAGAGAAAAATAACGCATACTCCATCAGTTATTCAAGCAGATACGCTATTTACATTTATGACTGAATTGAGATATTTATTGTCGATTTTGGAAAATCGAATGATCTCTCCCCGATATAATGATGAAACCATCAATTATTTGAGAATACCAAAAATAAAAAAGATTGCATTTCCCATGAAATGCTTTTGTGATATCCCTTTATCAAAAATATTCGCGTAAAGATGTTTGTCGTATTTTGAATTGGGAACAGGATGAGAGTTCTACAATTTACGGTTACAAGATTAAGTATAATACCTGTCCTATTTTTGTCACATATGAAAAAAAGGATAACATTGCCAGCAGTACAAAATACGAAGATGAGTTTATAAACAATCAAGTGTTTAGTTGGATGACGCGAAGCCGGGTCTCTGCAGATAGTATAGAGTCTAGAAAGTTAATCGCATCTTCAGACTCAGGACTTAAGATACTTCTTTTTGTCAAAAAGAGCGATGGAGAAGGAACTGATTTTTATTATATGGGACGTGTTCATCCTATTGCATGGGAACAAAAAGAAATATATAATGATAAGGGTATTGCTCTTCCAATTATGAACTTTCGGTTGAAACTGGAGCATAGTGTAAGAGAAGATATTTATCAATATTTTGTATGTACGTAAACACAGAAACGAGGTTGCTATGAAAACAATTCGGGTTGTAGCTGCTGTAATACAGGCAGAAAATGCCGAAGGAAAACCTATGATCTTTGCTACCCAAAGAGGATACGGGGAGATGAAAGATGGTTGGGAGTTTCCTGGAGGTAAAATTGAAAAGGGAGAAACACCGGAAGAAGCGTTGAAAAGAGAAATTATAGAGGAGCTCGAAACTGAAATTGAAGTATTAGAATACATCGATACAATAGAATATGACTATCCTACTTTTCATCTTTCTATGGAGTGTTTCTTTGCAAAAATTATAAAAGGAGATCTTGTGCTGAAGGAGCATGAGGCTGCGAGATGGCTGACAGAAGAGGAACTGTATTCTGTGGAGTGGTTGCCAGCGGATATTTCATTGGTTGAAAAGATTAAACGAACATTATAACCTTACACCTTCACACCCTATGAAAGGACATACTATGAAGAAAAAAATAATTATTACGATAACACTGGTCTGCATGATACTATGCTCGTTTTTTGTTGTGGGAAATATAGCATCGAATCCCCAGAATCATCAAAAGGCGATTAAATATCTGGACCAGAAGAAAGCAAATGTTTTGAAATTAACCGCGTTGTCGACGGCGTCATCGACAGCAATCACTATGATACCGGGAGATACGGCAACGCCTATCGCGACGAAGCTGGCGGATCTTACTTCATGTTTTTTGCTGATCTTATGCACGATTTTTTTGGAAAAATATTTGCTAACGATAACAGGCTATGCAGCATTTAAAATCCTGATACCGATAGCACTATTGCTTGTGATAATAAGAATTTATTGGCCAAAAGATATTTTGGTTAAATTGGCACTTAAATTAGGACTGTTTGGATTGTTCTTGTTTGCAACTGTGCCGGCAAGTGTATTTGTATCCGATTTGATCGAAAAAACATATCAGGTTACATTGGATGCCACAATGAAAGATGCTGAGCAGACAAATGAAACGATCAAACAAGAAACGCAAACAGACGATTCCAAGAAAGCTGCAGATGATCAGAATAACAAAGATGGACAAACACAGGAGAACAGTGAGCAGAAGAATCAATCTATTTGGAATTCGATCGTAAATGGTGGAAAAGAAGTGCTTGATGACACGAAACAATCGGCGCAGGATATTGTTTCGGATATCACGTCGTTTGGTTCTAAGAAAATTGAGGAATTGACGAACAAAGCGGAAAAAACGCTAAATAATTTTATTGAAGCGACCGCTGTAATGGTCATCACATCCTGCATTTTCCCATTGTTGGTTGTGCTATTTTTCTTTTGGCTGATGAAAGTGTTCTTAGGGATAAATATTGATGTCAGCAAATTTACGAAGCCGGGAAAAAAGGGTACTAAGATGGCGGTCGTGGAAGAAAAATAGTAAATTAGCTGGGGATAAGTGATTAGTATGAATAAATTGCTGAGTTTTCTTTTTCGCCGCAGTCAGTGTGAATATGCTGTCGAGTTTTGCCCGCGTTGTGATGCGAATCTGACATTGCAGAGGGGATACCGAAATGACCTTCCCTACTGGGAGTGCAAGGGTTGTGGCGAGATGTTGATCAATCCAAATATTGACACAGAGACAAATATTGTATGGCTTTGTGATGAGTGTGGTGCAATGCTAAATGTGCAGAAAGGATTTCAGGAAGATTGCGGAGAATGGGAGTGCACAAAGTGTGGCTTTGCTAACGCACTAGAAGAGCGGACCATATATTTATCAGAAGATGAATATCGGATGTCTCTGCAGAATCCATATAAGGGGATGAAGGACGAGGATGTATTATCACTGCTTTGCTATGAAGAAATAGAATCTGTTGGTGGGAATCAAGATGTTATTTTGATATGTGATCGAACGGGTAAGATGTATATAAAAAAACAGCTCACGATATTTGATGCAAACGTATATGAGAGTTTACGGGAGCATCCAATAGCACATATGCCACAAATCTATGGGATATATCAGGGGTCAAGATATTTGGTTGTTGTCGAAGAGTATATCGAGGGAATGACTCTTGCTGATTGTCTGCAACAGGAAAGAATGTCAGTATATACGGCAGTGCGGATCGCGAGGGATTTACTTAGGATATTAATCGACCTGCATACACGGGATGTACCTATTATTCACAGAGATATTAAACCATCTAACGTAATGCTTGGTAATAATGACGAGGTGTTTTTGTTGGATGTCAATGTAGCCAAAAAATATGTACCTGATCAACTTGAAGATACAAAATTATTGGGGACATTATATTATGCAGCTCCGGAGCAGGTTGGCTTTGGACATGGAGCGTCGACGCCTAAAACAGATATATATGCGCTCGGCGTATTATTAAATGTTTTAATTACCGGGAAATTACCCAAAGAAGAAAAAGCGAAAGGGGAGGTTTGGGTGATTGTTGATCGATGCATCAAGCTGGATCCGGAAGAACGATATAGCGATGAAGAATTATTGAGTGTGCTTAATACATATTTGGAAAAAGGAGTGTGAAACTGTTATGCAGGAAAAGTCGACGGACGAACTGGATGCTCAGCTAAGAAATACCACGCCAGATTGCATGGATAAATATTATAAAGAAAATCGATATTATATTGCAGAAACTTCGAAGGCGTTTACATATTATATGAAAGA
>ULVK01066260.1_pt1 | contig 22869 bp, 25 predicted proteins | sample 1959311 | NCBI WGS metagenome assembly ULVK01 (sample SAMEA4835783, study PRJEB28245) | human gut metagenome | biome: gut microbiome; material: fecal sample | place: Denmark | collected 2008 | reverse complement strand
TAAAATATAAGTTTGTAAAATTAAAAAATTGTTGTATAATCAATTCGTATGTATATTTTTTCGAGTGGAGGAAATAATTAATGAAGGTATGTGCATTTCTTACAGATGGTTTTGAAACGGTAGAAGCACTTGCAGTTGTAGATATATTAAGAAGAGCGGATATTAAGACGGATATGATATCAATAACAGGTGACATTAATGTTAAAAGTGCTCAGGGGGTAATTGTTCAGGCTGATGAGCTTTTAGATGAATATGTATTTGAAGGAGATGAGCTGTTATTCCTTCCAGGTGGTCCGGGTCATAAGTCATATTATGATTGCAAGGATTTACTGGAACTTCTTAAAGAATACAATAAGAAGAATAACAGAATTGCAGCCATATGTGCAGCACCTTCAATTCTTGGAAATCTTGGATTACTTGAAGGAAAGAAGGCAATGGCATTCCCAGGCTTTGAAATGCAGTTAACGGGGGCAGTTATAATAACAGCACCGGAGAGGGTAGTTACAGATGGTAACATTACAACATCGAGAGGAATGGGTACATCACTAGATTTAGGACTCGAGCTTGTAAGACTTATTAAGGGAGAAGAACTTGCAGAGCAATTAAGGACTTCAACACAATATATATAATAAGTTTATTTTATGCGAGAGGAACTTTTAAAGATGAAATATGATAATTATGATGAGGATGCAATACGCCGCAGCAGAAAAAGAAAATCACAGTTGATGAAGAAGAAAAGACAGAAGATTTTAAGAAGAAGATTTATTATGATGGCAGCTGTGACATTTTTAATAGTGCTTGCAGTAGTTATTGTGAATGTAACATTGGGGCTGAAAAAAACATTAGGCCAAAAAGCAGCATTTGCTTCTGATATAACAGATGAGACACAATCAGAGATACTGATGCCAACAGAAGCACCAACAGAACCGCCTCTTATATATGCACAGATGGCAGAAGATTATCAGGATTTGTCAGCTGATGCACAGATAGCGTCGCCTTATGCAGCATTACTCGATGTCAATAATCATAGAATAATAGCAGGTAAGCTTGCTGATACTAAGATATATCCAGCTTCAATGACTAAGGTAATGACACTTATTGTTGTATCAGAGAATATAGATAAGATGCCCAAGACTTATACATTTGGATTTGAGATGCTTAACAGACTTTACAGGGAAGAAGCGTCTGTTGCAGGATTCCTTGAAGGTGAAACAGTAGATGTTGAAGATCTTATGTATGGACTTGTGCTTCCATCAGGAGCTGATGCAGCCGAGGCACTTGCCATAATGGTTGCAGGTTCTAATGAAGAATTTGCAAAGCTTATGAATGAAAAATGTAAAGAACTTGGACTTAAGTATACACATTTTACTAATCCGACAGGATTATATGATGAGGAACAGTATACAACTCCATCAGAGATGGCAATGATTATGGAATATGCCATGAAAGATGAGACCAGAGCCAAAGTACTTGGAACATATCAGTATAAGACTAAAGCAACAGAACAGCATCCGGAAGGAATACCGCTTACAAGTACAATGTATTCAAGAATATATGGTAATGAAGCACCTGGAGTACTCGTAAAAGGTGGTAAGACAGGATTTACCAATGAAGCAGGAAGCTGCCTTGTAAGTTATGCTGTAACTAATAAAGGTAATGCGTATGTTTTCTGTACTGGAGGAGCAACATACAGATGGGCACCTGTATATGATGAGATATATGTATATAAGAATATAATTCCGGCGTCAGCCAAAGATTTAGAAACAGAAACAACGAAAATGTCTCCTAATAATTAGCAACCAGAATATGTCATAATAATTAGTATTAACGGACACATAATAATATCAAGACGTTAAGTTATGGCGCCATAACTTTTCGGCTTAAACCTAAAAATGTGTTTAATAAGGAGGCTTATTATGGCTAAATCAACAAGTTCTAATTATAAGACTAAGAAGGAAGCACAGAATGCACTTGACAGATTCAAGATGGAGGTTGCTTCAGAAATTGGTGTTAACTTAAAGGATGGTTACAATGGAGACCTCACATCAGCAGAAGCTGGTTCAGTTGGTGGTAACATGGTAAAAGAGATGATCAGAAGACAGGAAGAGCAGATGAGCGGTAAGTAATTGCGGGATGCTCACAACTGAATACGAATTATCTTAAGTGATAAATGGGCTGTAATCCGAATGTTTATTAGTAAATATAAGGTTTGCAGCCCTATCTTTTATTTTTTTAAAATAGTACTGGTAATCTAAAAACAGTTGTGTTATAATTCGTGGGTATGTTGTACGATAGTAACAATACATAGTTCATAGGAGGATTAATTTATAATGAGTTTCACAGTTGAGAATTTAGAAGAGAAGAATATGGTTAAACTTGTTATTGAGTCTACTGCTGAGGAATTTGAGGCAGGTCTTAATACTGCATATAATAAGAATAAGAGCAAGATCAGCCTTCCTGGTTTCAGAAAAGGTAAAGCACCTAGAAAGATGATTGAGAAGATGTACGGTGCAGAAGTGTTCTACGAAGATGCTGCTAATTCAATTATTCCAGATGCTTATGCTAAGGCTGCTGATGAGTGTGGTCTTGAGCTTGTTTCTCAGCCAAAGATTAATGTAACACAGTTAGAGGCTGGTAAGCCATTCATTTTTGAAGCTGTTGTAGCTACTAAGCCAGAAGTTGAACTTGGACAGTACAAGGGCGTTGAAGTAACTAAGGCTGATACAGAAGCAACAGATGCTGATGTAGAAGAAGAATTAAAGAGAGTTCAGGAGCAGAATTCAAGAACAGTAGCTGTAACAGACAGAGCAGTTAAGGATGGCGATAATACAGTTATTGATTTCGAAGGATTTGTTGATGGTGTTGCATTCGAAGGTGGAAAGGGAACAGATTACCCACTTACAATCGGATCTCATTCTTTCATTGACACATTTGAAGATCAGATTATCGGTATGAATATCGGTGATGAGAAGGAAATCAATGTTACATTCCCAGAAGAGTATCATGTAGATGATCTTAAGGGTAAGCCAGCTATGTTTAAGGTTTCTGTTAAGGAAATTAAGGAGAAGCAGCTTCCAGAGCTTAATGATGAATTCGCTCAGGACGTATCTGATTTTGATACAATTGCTGAATATAAGGATGATTTAAAGAACAAGATTGCTGACAGAAAGTCAAGAGAAGCTAAGGCTAAGCAGGAAGACGAAGCAATCGCTAAGATTATCGAAGACTCTAAGATGGATATTCCAGATGCTATGGTTGACACACAGGTTAACAGAATGGTAGAGGATTTTGCTCAGAGATTACAGCAGCAGGGCTTATCAGTTGAGCAGTACTTCCAGTATACAGGAATGACTGCAGATAAGATTATGGAAGAGATGAAGCCAGAAGCTGTTAAGAGAATTCAGTCAAGACTTGTTCTTGAAGCAGTTGTTAAGGCTGAAAATATTGAGACTTCAGAAGAAGATTTTGAAGCAGAGTTAAAGAAGATGGCTGAGACTTACAAGATGGAACTTGATCAGATTAAGGAATTCATGGGCGACTATGAGAAGAAGCAGATTAAGGAAGATCTTGCAATCCAGAAGGCTATAGAAGTTATTACAGGATCAGTTGTTGAAAAATAATTGAGGTTGTAAGAAACATTTTAGTATATTGGAGGTTGTGTAATGAGTTTTGTACCTTATGTCATTGAACAGAACAGCAGAGGCGAAAGATCGTATGATATATATTCACGTCTGCTTAAAGACAGAATTATATTCTTAGGAGAAGAGGTAACAGATGTTTCTGCTAATCTTGTAGTAGCACAGATGTTATTCCTTGAGGCAGAAGATCCAGGCAAGGATATACATTTCTACATTAACAGCCCAGGAGGATCAGTATCAGCAGGTTTTGCTATATATGATACAATGCAGTACATCAAGTGTGATGTTTCTACAATCTGTATTGGTATGGCTGCAAGTATGGGTGCATTCCTTCTTTCAGGCGGTGCCAAGGGAAAGAGACTTGCTCTTCCTAATGCAGAGATTATGATTCACCAGCCATCAGGCGGTGCAAGAGGTCAGGAAACTGAGATCAGAATCGTTGCTGAGAATATACTTAAGACAAGAAATAAGTTAAATGAAATACTGGCAGCTAATACTGGTAAGTCAGTTGAAGAAATTTCACGCGACACAGAGAGAGATAACTATATGACAGCACAGGAAGCTGTTGCATATGGACTTATCGACAGTGTTGTAGAGAAGAGATAATAATTGCTTATGATAAGGAAGATGCCTGCAGATAATACATTTGCAGGTGTCTCCCTTGTTTTTGTGTGATAAGCGAACCTTTATTTAAAGGATTTATAGTGATTTGGAGGATAGTATGGCAGGCAGAAATATTGACGAGAAGCTTAGATGCTCATTCTGTAATAAGACACAGGATCAGGTTAAAAAGCTGATTGCAGGACATAATGGCGTTTACATTTGTGATGAATGTGTAGAAATATGCAGCGATATCCTTGATGAAGAGTTTGAAACCGAGGCAGATGAAAAAGAAGTGGTTGATGGAATGAATATCAACCTGCTTAAGCCGAAGCAGATAAAAGAATTCCTAGATGATTATGTTATAGGACAGGATGATGCAAAGAAGGTACTTGCTGTTGCTGTATATAATCATTATAAGAGAATAATGTCACAGGCTGATTTGGATGTAGAGTTACAGAAGAGTAATATTCTTATGCTTGGACCAACAGGTTCAGGAAAGACATTCCTTGCACAGAATCTTGCAAGACTTCTTAATGTACCTTTTGCAATTGCTGATGCGACAACTCTTACAGAAGCCGGATATGTAGGCGAGGATGTTGAGAATATCCTATTAAAGCTTATTCAGGCTGCAGATTATGATGTAGAAAAAGCTCAATATGGTATTATATATATTGATGAAATAGATAAGATTACTAAGAAGTCAGAAAATGTTTCTATAACAAGAGATGTATCTGGAGAGGGTGTACAGCAGGCTCTTCTTAAGATATTAGAGGGAACAATAGCATCAGTTCCACCACAGGGAGGAAGAAAGCATCCACAGCAGGAGCTTATTCCAATTGATACAACTAATATTCTTTTTATATGTGGTGGTGCATTTGACGGACTCGAGAAGATTATTGAATCAAGAATGGATAAGAGTTCAATTGGTTTCAACTCTGAACTTAAGGAAAAGAGCAACGACGATGTTGGAGAGATGTTCCATAAGGCGCTTCCACAGGATCTTATCAAATTCGGTCTTATTCCTGAGTTTGTAGGCCGAGTTCCGGTTGTTGTTTCGTTAGATTCGCTTGATGAGGAAGCACTTGTGAGAATTCTAAAAGAGCCTAAGAATGCTATTATAAAGCAGTATCAGGCACTTTTTGGACTTGATGAGGTAGCACTTGAGTTTACTGATGAAGCTGTTGAGGCAGTAGCCCACAAGAGCTTTGAGAGAAAGACAGGAGCAAGAGGTTTACGTTCAATCTTAGAATCAGTCATGAATGAAGTAATGTATGAGATTCCGTCAGATGAAACAATATCAAAATGTATAATAACTAAGGAAGCTGTAGAAGGAAACGCAAAGCCTCTGTTAGAATACAGAACAGATGCTGTTAAAAAAGCACAGTAATGAAATTAATTCAGGCGGGCTGTTCATGATGGACGGTCCGTTTTTTTAGATAGAGAGGAATATATGAGTAACAAATATGATAGACATTATCCAGCTATTCCATTAAGAAATGTCACTGTTTTTCCTGGGATGGTAATGCACTTTGACGTGAGCAGAAAGAAGTCTGTAAAAGCTGTAGAAGCAAGTATGGCAGCTGATGAACTTATATATCTTGTAACACAGAGAGATTCGCAGGTAAGCGAACCAGGGATAGCAGATTTATATACAGTAGGAACAATTGCTAAGATAAAACAGATAATAAAGATGCCAGGCAAAATTTTAAGGGTTCAGGTAGAGGGGCTTGAAAAGGCACTTGTAAATAGATTTGAAGAAGCGTCGGGAATGATGCTTGCTGATGTAAGTGTTATGCAAGGATTTGATAAGCCTGATAAAATGGTGTCGAGAGCTATAATTGTAGGTATGAGAGAACTATTGACACAGTATGCACATGTTAATCCGAAGTTTGCAAAGGATACAGTCAAGAGATGGCTTTCTTATAGTGATGCAGAAAAGCTGATGATGGAATTTGCTCAGGAATTTATGATGGATTTTGATAAAAGACAGCAGTTTCTTGAGGCAGAAGACTATGAGCAGATGTATACATTTGCTGCAACATTACTTGTAAATGAGATAAATGCTTATACTATTAAAGAAGAACTTGGCAATATTGTAAGAGAAAGAGTAGATAAGAACCAGAAGGATTACATATTAAGAGAAGAACTTGCAGCAATTAATGAAGAACTTGATGGAGGAACCATAACAGAGGCGGAAGAATATGAGGCGGACGTTGAAAAGCTTGATTCACCACAGTATGTAAAGGATAAGCTAAAAAGGGAGATTAAGAGACTGAAATCACTTGCTGGTAATAATGCTGAGGCCAATGTTGAGAGAACATATATAGAGACATGTCTTGAACTACCATGGAATGTGTCGACTGAAGATAACAAAGATATAGATAATGCTGCAAAAGTGCTTGATTCGGACCACTATGGAATGAAAGATATTAAGGAAAGAATTCTGGAATCACTTGCGGTAAGAAACATAACAGGTAGTGGGAAAGCACCTGTAATATGTCTTGCAGGACCTCCAGGAACAGGTAAGACATCTATAGCAAGATCAGTTGCAAAGGCACTTGGCAAGGAGTATGTAAGAATCTGTCTGGGTGGTGTAAGAGATGAGGCTGAGATAAGAGGACACAGAAAAACATATATTGGAGCTATGCCTGGAAGAATTATTGAGGGACTTAAGAGTGCCGGAGTTAATAATCCTCTCATGCTTCTTGATGAGATAGATAAGATAAGCAGTGATTATAAGGGTGATACATCAGCAGCACTTCTTGAAGTGTTAGACAGCGAACAGAATGTTAATTTTGTCGACCACTATATAGAGATGCCGGTTGATTTGTCACATGTGCTTTTTATTGCAACAGCTAATGATCTGTCTAATATAAGCCGTCCATTGCTTGACAGAATGGAAATTATTGAAGTTGGTTCATACACAGCTAATGAAAAGTTTCATATTGCTAAGGAACACCTTATTAAGAAACAGATTAAAGAGAATGGTCTGCTTGTATCTGATGTAAAGTTCACTGATAAAGTTATAAGAACAGTTATTAATTCGTATACAAGAGAAGCTGGTGTGAGAGGTCTTGAAAGGCAGATTGCAAAGATTGTAAGAAAAGCGGTTAGAGAATTATACAAAGCCGGAGTGTTCACATCTGATGGAACAAGAGATAAGACTGTAAAGAAAACAGTTAATATATCTGATAAGAATATTACAGATTATCTTGGAAAAGTTAAATACAGACCAGACAAAAAGAATGCAAAGGGTGAAGTTGGTATAGTAAGAGGGCTTGCATGGACACAGGCAGGAGGAGATACTCTTGAGATAGAGGTTATAACAATGCCGGGCAAAGGCGAGTTCAAGCTTACAGGTAACATGGGTGATGTAATGAAAGAATCAGCAAGCATAGCTGTTTCTTATATCAGATCAGTAACAGAAAAAGGCAGATATAAAGTGGATGCTGAATATTTCCAGAATCATGCATTCCATCTTCATATACCAGAGGGTGCAACTCCGAAAGACGGACCTTCTGCTGGCATTACAATGGCAACGGCAGTATTGTCTGCGGTTACTGGAATTCCTGTAAGAGCAGATGTTGCAATGACTGGAGAGCTTACATTAAGAGGTAAAGTACTTCCAATAGGAGGTCTTAAAGAAAAGCTTCTTGCAAGTAAGACAGCGGGCATAACAAATGTTTTTGTACCCCGGGATAACAGGTCTGATGTAGAGGAACTTGACACAGAGATAACTGAAGGGATGAATATAATATATGTTAATAATGCTATAGAAGTATTTGCACAGGCATTAATGCGTTAAATGAAAGGAGCAGCGGATTATGGTTATAAAAAAAGTTAATCTGGATATAGTAGTCGGAGTTACAAGTACACTTCCTGAGACTTCATTCCCTGAGGTTGCATTTGCAGGTAAGTCAAATGTTGGTAAATCATCGCTCATTAATGCGTTAATGAACAGAAAATCATATGCAAGAACATCATCACAGCCGGGTAAGACACAGACTATTAATTTCTATAATATTAATGACAGCATGTATCTTGTTGACCTTCCAGGTTATGGATATGCTAATGTAAGCCCTGCTGTTAAGGCAAAATGGGGTAAGATGATTGAGAAATATTTAAGAAAAAGCAGCCAGTTAAAGCAGGTGTTCTTGCTGATTGATATCCGTCATGACCCATCTGATAATGACAGAATGATGTATGACTGGATTGTAAATAACGGTTACAGACCTGTAATTGTTGCAACAAAGCTGGATAAGATTAAGAGAAGCCAGATAAGCAAACAGGTGAAAGCTGTAAGAACAGGACTTGGATTAAGGCAGGAAGATATTCTTATTCCTTTTTCATCACAGACTAAGCAGGGACTTAAAGAATTATGGCAGCTTATAGATTCATATGTACTGCCAAAGGAAGAAGCGGCAGATAATGAGTAAATAAAAAGCTTTCTGACAGGCATATACACCTGTCGGAAAGCTTTTTTACATAAGTTTACGAACGATATAATCATATACTTCCTGACTGTTTTCACGCCATCTTGCACATATTATCTCTGCCTGTTCTTCAACTGGAACATTAAGGTTAAGTTCAATAAGAGTTGTGTCGCCTTCTTTTAGCTGACAATGTGCAATATAATTACCATTAGACAGCTTGTAGCAGTCAGTTACAGTTCCGGCTTCATTCTTTAATTCGTATTTGTTATCAAACAGATAGGTCTCTATATCATCACGTATGGCAGTTGATATCTTGGTGTAGAAAAATGCAATAGTTTCTTCACCTTCTTTAGTGAGAGTATAATGTGTGCTGCTCTGATGCGAGTAGCCTCTAATAAAGCCGTCCTCAACCAGAGAGTTGATGGTTTCCTGGAAAGTGAAATAATCCGTGTACTGCTTATCTAACATGAAAGATGAAAGCTGTGTGTTTGATAATGGAAAATTCACTTTGCTCAGCATATATAAAATCATTAATTTGTACAATGTGGTTGAGTCAGTGTTCATAAATCTTTTCCTTGATAAATCATATTTTCTTTGAGGTAATGAGAGAGTGTGTTGAGAACTCTCTTTTTGTCAGCTGTCCATAAAGGTGCAGCAAGAATATTCTTAGGTCCGTCACCAGTAAGTCTGTGTATTACCATGCTTTTTGGCAATACAGGAAGTATAGCTCCTATTGCGGCAAGGTATTCATCCATGGTAAGAGCTTTGAATAATCCTTTACAATAATCATTGTAAAGGTCAGTATCTTTTAAAATGTGCAATAAAGAAATCTTGATTCCCGATGCACCACTGTCTGATATATAGCGGGCAGTAGCAATATAATCGCTTATTGTCTCATGTGGAAGACCGATTATCATATGAACAACCGGTGCAATTCCTATGGAAAGAAGATTGCTTACGGCTTCATCATATACGGATAAAGGATATCCTCTGCGTATATAGTCGGCAGTCGAATTATTAATTGTCTGTAATCCTAATTCAATCCATACAGGCTTGATGCGATTGAGTTCATCAAGAAGCTTTAGGACGTCATCACCGAGACAATCCGGTCTTGTTGCGATAGACAAGATACGGATATCGTCTCTTAGTATTACAGGCATAAAAAGTTCGCGCAGATATCCGGCATCAGCATATGTGTTAGTAAATGATTGAAAATATGCAATATATTCACTGCCGGAATATTTATTAGATATCAAAGTCTTAGCTTTGTCAATATCTTTAACGGCAAAATCACCGGAACCATGACCACTGCAGAATATACAGCCTGTTGTACCTAACTTTCCGTCTCTGTTAGGACAGGTCATGTTTCCGGAAAGACTTAATTTATATAGTTTCTTACCATAAGTGTCTTTAAGATATTCGCTTACAGAATAATAATATGGAAGCATAATTACTTCTCAATATGGTCAATTACGGCTTTGCTTACAACATCAGCAACTCTTGGGTCAAATGCTTCAGGAAGGATATTGACATCACTTACTTCGTCATCTGGAACAAGGTTAGCAATTGCAAGTGCAGCAGCAAGCTTCATATCTTCAGTTATCTGTCTTGCACGGCCTTCAAGAGCACCCTTGAAGATACCAGGGAATGCAATAACATTATTAACCTGGTTAGGGAAATCAGAACGCCCTGTACCAACAACTTTTGCACCAGCTGCCTTGGCAACATCAGGCATAATCTCTGGAACAGGGTTAGCCATTGCAAATATAATTGCATCTTTATTCATAGTCTTGACCATATCGGCTGTAACAATATTAGGAGCAGAAACTCCGACAAATATATCTGCACCACGGAGTGCATCAGCTAAAGAACCAGTCTTGTTCTCAAGGTTAGTTACTTCCATCATTGACTGCTGCATCCAGTTAAGACCTTCTGAAGCCTTAGAAAGGATACCAGACTTATCACACATTGTTACATGCTTGAAACCATATGTAAGAAGAAGCTTTGTGATAGCAACTCCGGCAGAACCGGCACCGTTGACTACTACCTGGCAATCTTCTTTAGTCTTGCCTGTAACTTTAAGTCCATTAATAATACCTGCTAATACAACGATAGCTGTACCATGCTGGTCATCATGGAATACAGGTATGTCCAGAAGCTCTTTAAGTCTTGTCTCGATTTCGAAACATCTTGGAGCTGATATATCTTCAAGATTGATACCGCCAAATGCAGGTGCAATATTAACTACAGTTTTGATGATTTCTTCTGTGTCCTGTGTATCAAGGCAGATAGGCACAGCATTAACGTTACCAAATTCTTTGAAAAGAACAGCTTTTCCTTCCATAACAGGCATAGCGGCATGAGCACCGATATTACCGAGTCCAAGTACAGCACTTCCGTCAGATACAACAGCGATAGTGTTAGATTTGATAGTGTACTTATAAGCAGCTTCTTTGTCCTTGGCAATAACCTTGCAAGGTTCTGCTACACCAGGAGTATAAGCAAGAGCAAGATCTTCTCTTGTCTGAATCTTCATTTTAGGAGTTGTTTCAAATTTACCATTCCACTCTTCATGGAGCTGTAAGGCTTTCTCTGCATTAGTCATGATATCTAATCTTCCTTTCAATAATTAGTGCTTTTAACAGTATTATATATAATAACATATTGCTCTGACTAAAAAAAGCATTTTTAGTCTTTTCTTTTAGAATAATACGTTGTATAATCAATTTATCTTTGATGCGATTTCTGCATCATTTCCCATTAAACTATGACTAATAACAGAGGTGGATTATATGAAGGCAAAGTTAGAAACATTGTCAGTCAGTGTATTACGCGAATTTGCGAAGGACAAGAATATAAAAAATATATCAACAATGAGAAAGAGTGAACTTATTGATGCGATTATTGCTGCAGCAGAAGGAGAAGAAAAGAAAGAGCCAGCAGAAGTTGAAGCTGTTGTTTCTGAAGATGCTGGAGCAGAGCATGATGTGGCAGGAATGTCGGATGAGTCACACCATAAGAGTGAGCAGTATGTTAAAGAAGATAAGAAAGATAATTATCATGCACAGCCAAGACAAGAGCATGATGCTCCATTAGCAGATGGAATACTTGAGGTTTTATCGGATGGTTATGGATTTATAAGATGTGAGAACTTTCTTCCGGGAGAGAACGATGTATATGTTTCTCCATCACAGATAAGAAAGTTTAATCTAAAGACAGGTGATATTATTCAGGGACCTAAGAGAATGAAAACATCTGGTGAAAAATTTTCGGCTCTTATGTATCTTGAGACGGTCAATGGAAAAGATCCGTCAGTTGCACAGAGAAGACCTGCATTTGAAAGTCTTACACCAATTTTTCCTAATGAAAGAATTCATCTTGAAAAGAATTCAAATACAGTGGCAATGAGAATGGTTGATCTTATATCACCAATAGGTAAAGGTCAGCGAGGAATGATTGTTTCACAGCCAAAGTCTGGTAAGACAACACTTCTTAAGCAGATTGCCAATGCTGTAACTAAGAATAACCCTGAGATGCATCTTATAATTCTTCTTATTGATGAAAGACCTGAGGAAGTAACTGATATCAAGGAATCAATCGTGGGTGATAATGTTGAGGTTATATATTCAACATTTGATGAACTTCCAGAGAGACATAAGAGAGTGTCAGAGATGGTTATTGAAAGAGCCAAGAGACTTGTTGAACAGAAGACAGATGTAATAATTCTTCTTGACAGTATAACAAGACTTGCAAGAGCATATAATCTTACGGTTCAGGCAAGTGGACGTACACTTTCAGGTGGTCTTGACCCTGCAGCACTTCATATGCCTAAGAGATTCTTTGGCGCAGCAAGAAATATGCGCGAGGGTGGAAGTCTTACGATTCTTGCAACTGCTCTTGTTGAGACAGGAAGCAAGATGGATGACGTTGTATTCGAGGAATTTAAGGGAACAGGTAACATGGAACTTGTTCTTGACAGAAAGCTATCAGAAAAGAGAGTGTTCCCTGCAATTGATATAGCAAAATCAAGTACAAGAAGAGAAGATCTTCTTCTTAATAGTGAAGAGCAGGAAGCTGTTGATATAATGAGAAAAGCTCTTAATGGATTAAAAACAGATGAGGCGGCAGAGAGAATACTGGATCTTTTTGTTAAGACTAAGAATAATCAGGAACTTGTAAGAACAGTAGTTAAGAACCATTATATTTAAAATATATTTTCTTTTTATAACTCTTTTGAAAAAATGCTTGCATAACATGTCGCATCGTGATACAATATGAAAGCTGTTTATGACAGATAAAGAGGTCATTGTGTCTAATGCGCATAGATCCCATCGGGACAGAAAGGGAATCTAAGGCGGAATTCACAATTGTAATACTTAATAATTTGTAAAGAGGTGAAATCATGAGAGAAGGAATCCATCCAGATTACTATCAGGCAAAGGTTGTTTGCAACTGCGGTAACGAGTTCGTAACAGGTTCAACTAAGGAAGAAATCCACGTAGAAATCTGTTCAAAGTGCCATCCATTCTACACAGGACAGCAGAAGGCATCATCTACTCGCGGACGTATTGATAAGTTCAACAAGAAGTACGGAGTATCAAACAATTAATTTTGAAATTAAGGTTGAGGTTTTTCGGGACCTCAACTTTTTTTGAATGTATACAAAACATTTAAGAAAGGTATGGTGTAATATGAAGCCATCAGGAATTGGGGGACAGGCTGTAATTGAGGGTATTATGATGCGTAATAAGAATAAATATTCTATTGCAGTCAGAAAACCTGATAATGAAATTGAAGTTGTTGTCAAAGAAAGCAGAGATTTAACAGAAAAGCATCAGTGGCTCAATTTCCCTATAATAAGAGGAATTGTCAGTTTTGTCGATTCACTTGTTACAGGTATATCAACAATTAATTATTCAGCATCTTTTTATGATGATCCGGCAGAACAGGAGAAGACTAAGATTGATGAGGTTGGCAAGAATATTCTTAAGGATAAGTTTGAATCGGTTCTAATGGCAGTAACGGTTATTTTGTCAATATTCTTTGCAATTGGATTGTTTATGGTTCTTCCATATCTTGCAGCCAGACTGGTATCAAAATACATAATTTCTAAGACACTTCTTAATTTCATAGAAGGCGTTGTGAGATTATTAATATTTGTTATATACATTTTACTTATATCTATGATGAAAGATATTAAAAGGACTTTCATGTACCATGGTGCTGAACACAAATGTATCAACTGCATTGAGAATGGTGCAAGACTTACACCAGAGAATGTAAAGAACAGCTCAAGATATCATAAGAGATGTGGAACAAGCTTCTTATTCTTTGTAATGTTTATAAGTATTGTGTTTTTTATATTTATAAGAGTTGATAATACGGCACTGCAGATACTTATAAGAATTCTGCTTATTCCTGTAATTGCAGGAGTTTCTTATGAGGTAATAAGATGGGCAGGAAAGAATGATAATGCATTTGTAAGAGTTTTGAGTAAACCGGGAATGTGGTTTCAGAAGCTTACTACAAGAGAGCCGGATATGGATATGATTGAAGTTGCCATAAGGGCAGTTGAGGAAGTATTTGACTGGAGACAGTTTATTGCTGAATATTATTCAGAATCCGATAATCCGGTTGAAGCACTTGTGACATCTGAGGCAGAACTTGCAATATCAGGAAGTCTTATTCATGGGAATGAAGAGACAAGAACTATTGATATAGAGGAACAGAAGTCAGAAGATAATCAGGAAACAGAACTTACCCCTGAACAAAAGTATTTACAGATGGGCAGGGAGATGGAATTTGGTATGGACGATACAGACAGGGAGTCATTTGCTTTTGTATATGAAGCAAGTGATGAATCAGAAAGTACTGTATATGATAATTCAATTGATTATAATGCTGATGATAAAGCAGAGGAACTTACAGAGGAAGAGGTAGTTGCGGGCTTTGAGTTCGAAACTGGAAAAGAGCCGGAAGAAGAGCAGTATCCTGAGGATGTTCCTATGTTTAAACAGAAAAGGCTGGAAGACAGATAATTATGATGACAATTAGAGAAGCAGTAAAATGGGGTGCAAAGCGACTTAGAGATAATAACGTCGATAATGCAGACCATGACAGTTTTGAATTATTATCTGCCATTAATGGTATGACAAGAACTTTTTATCTTGTGAATGGTGACAGCATGTTGTCAGAAGAGAATTTTTTGCTGTATGAAGAGTATATTGATAAAAGGGCCGCGCATGTTCCGCTGCAGCATATTCTGGGAAAAGCATATTTCTATGGATATGAATTCGAAGTGAATGAAGATGTGCTTATACCAAGACCTGATACAGAAGTGCTTGTTGGTGAGGTAATCAAGGTTACAAGAAATGGTGATAATATTCTTGATATGTGTACAGGCTCAGGCTGCATTGGGATTACTCTTGCTAAGAAGTTCCCGGAAAGCAGGGTGCTTGGAGTAGATGTTTCTGAAAAGGCACTTAAAGTTGCACAGAAGAATAAGCATAATCTCGAGGCTGATAATATTGATTTTATGCTTAGTGATTTATTTGGCGAATTGGGTAATGATATTACATTTAATACAATAGTATCCAATCCACCATATATACCAACTAAGGTTATAGAAACTCTGCAGGATGAAGTCCGTTTACATGATCCTCTGCTTGCACTTGACGGAACAGAGGACGGACTTATGTTTTATAGGAAAATCACTGAGAAAGCACGAGAATATCTTAAGACAGACGGATACCTGTGTTATGAGATAGGAGCCGAACAGGCAGCAGATGTTTCTGAAATAATGAAGCAGGCTGGTTTAAGAGATATAACGGTTGTAAAAGACCTCGCTGGTCTTGACCGTGTTGTTATGGGCAGAAAGTAATTATATAGTTAGAGATAGAAAGGAAAAGTGACACGTATGTTTGACAGACTTGAAGATACAGTCAACAGATATGAAGATATAACGGCTGAACTTGGTAATCCTGATGTGGTTAATGATCAGGAAAAGTTCAGAAAGCTTATGAAAGAACAGAGCAGTCTTGCACCACTTATAGAAACTTATACTGAGTATAAGAACTGTAAGAAGAATATTGAGGACAGTCTTGCTATTCTTGATGAAGAGACAGATGAAGAACTTAAAGAGATGGCGAAGGAAGAACTTAATGAATCTAAGGCAAGAGTAGAAGAATTAGAGCATGAATTAAAGATTCTTCTTTTACCTAAAGACCCTAATGATGATAAGGATATTGTTGTTGAAATCAGAGCGGGTGCAGGTGGAGAAGAGGCGGCACTTTTTGCAGCAGAGCTTTTCAGAATGTATGTACACTATGCACAGGCAAGAGGCTGGAAGGTTGAAGTATTAAGTGGCGATGAAACCGGTATTGGTGGAATGAAGGAAGTAGAATTCATGGTTAAGGGACAGGGAGCTTACTCTATTATGAAGTATGAATCTGGTGTACACAGAGTACAGAGAATCCCGGTAACTGAATCTAACGGACGAATACAGACTTCTACTGCTTCTGTAGCTGTTATGCCAGAGGCAGAAGAGGTTGATATCCACATTGATGAGAAGGACATCCGTATTGATGTTATGCGAGCGTCAGGTAATGGTGGACAGTGTGTCAATACAACTGATTCTGCTGTACGACTTACTCATTATCCAACAGGAATAGTTATTTATTCACAGACAGAGAAGTCACAGATACAGAATAAGGAGAAAGCATTTGCGCTTTTAAGAGCCAAGTTATATGACATTGAGACTCAGAAAGCACATGACGCAGAGGCAGATGCAAGAAGAAGCCAGATTGGTACAGGTGACAGAGCTGAGAAGATAAGAACTTATAATTTCCCACAGGGAAGAGTAACAGACCACAGAATTGGTCTTACATTATATAAGCTTGACAAGATTATGGATGGAGACATCCAGGATATTATTGATGCATGTATCGCTGCCGACCAGGCTGCCAAGCTTGCTAAGATGGGCGAGGATTAATTGGTATTATGAAAAAGGATAGGAATTCTAATCCGGTTGCGCTGGTACCTATACTTGTTTTTCTTGTGTTGTATCTTGGAACCGGAATTATATTTGAATATGTCATGAAGATTCCAATGGGATTTTATAATGTACCAATTATTGTTGCATTTATGGCTGCAATATTAGTAGCGTGCATGCAGAATTCACAGCTTAAGTTTGATGAAAAGCTTGATGTAATGGCAAAAGGGTTGGCTGACAGGAACATTGTTACAATGCTTCTGATATTCATTACAGCCGGAATATTTGTCGGAGTTGTAGGAAGAAGCAGTGCAGAGAGTGTAGCTTATTTTATGTTAAGCATTATTCCTGCAAAGTTTGCAGTAGCGGTACTTTTTATTGTTGCCTGCTTTGTATCTACTGCAATGGGTACATCTGTTGGAACAATAACACTTATTACACCAATAGCGGTTGCGGTATCAGAAGCATCAGGATTTAGTATGGCATTATGTGTTGCATCTGTCATGGGTGGTGCAATGTTTGGAGACAATCTTTCTTTTATATCAGATACTACTATTGCAGCTTGTAATGGTCAGGGCTGTGCCATGAAAGACAAGTTCAGGGAGAATTTCTGGATAGCACTTCCGGCAGCAATTGTGACCCTTGTTATAATTCTTGTGCTTTCTTTTAGTACAGATATTCATGGTGAGATTGCACATTCATATAATCTTTTTCAGATTATTCCATATGTGCTTGTACTTGCGGGTGGAATTATTGGTGTAAATGTTTTTGTTGTACTTATAACAGGTATTATTTCGGGAATAGTTATTATGCTTGTTATGGGAGAGGTTACATTGGAGACTCTGCTTCTTAATATGGGAAGTGGTGCGTCAGGAATGTTTGAGACATGTATGGTTGCAGTTCTTGTATCTGTAATGTGTTCACTTATTAAAGAATATGGTGGATTTGATGCTTTACTTAATGGAATAAGAAGATTATTTAAAGGGAAAAAAGGCGGACAGCTTGGAATGGGACTTTTAGTTGGAACAATGGATATTGCTACAGCTAATAATACAGTTGCTATTGTAATGGCTAACCCTATTGCAAAAGAGATGGCTGATGATTATGATATTACTCCAAGAAAAGCGGCTTCGCTTCTTGATACATTTTCATGTATATTTCAAGGAATAATACCATATGGTGCTCAGATGCTGGTTGCCATATCAGCGGTTTCAGAGCTTGGATATAGCATTACAGCATTTCAGATTCTACCAAAGCTGTTTTATCCAATGTTTTTGTTTGTAAGTTCACTTATATGGATATATGTTATTCCTGAAGGAAAAAGTAAAACTAAAGCATAATAATGTACTGCCAAGAATATATAAGAAAGCTGAGTGTGAGGGGAAGTGTTAGTATGTCAGCCCGCGAACAGGTATTGATGAAAATAATCGCGAATCTTAGAAGACTCGGAATAGATATTTCTAATTCAAAATTCAAGGATAAAGATATAGAGAATGAAGTTGTTATGACCGTATATATAAAGGATGTAAGGGAATATATGGCGTGTTATGACTTCATAAGACTAGAACAGACACTTAATAATACACAGTGGTCTGCAGCGTTTACTTCAATTACAAGACTGGAACAGAATGCTAAAGAACTTGGAATTAACAGCTTTCTTAAACCATTCGAAGGAATAAGGGCGGCAGTGATTCAGAAAAATATTCGTTCGGCCTTGCAAAACCTTGCAGTTGTCAACAACAAGAAATCGCAGATATTAAAATGTTTAGGATAGCCCATATAGACTATCATTTTTACTTGAAATATTTATTAAAAAAGTGTAAAATACTTATAAAATCAATCAAGCGATTGGAGGCGTGAACAATGTTATTTCAACTTTATGGCAGCACAGCCATGACTCAGTTACTGGGTTGGGTGCTTGTGTTTGCAGGATTAGTAATTCTTAATGAGATAGGTCGTCGTACTAAGATTGGTGGTATCGTGTTATTCGTTATCATTCCGGCTGTACTCACAATCTATTTCATAACAATTCAGGCAGGTCTGTTTGGCGGTCACAGCAATCAGACATATGAGTATATGAACGGATGGTTCCATTATGCTAAGCTTTATGCAGCAGATATCGGAGTTGTCGGTTTCCTCATGATTAAGTATAAGTGGGGAATTGGAAAGAAAGAATGGTTTAAACCTTGGCCATTCGTAATTGTTGCTATTAATATTCTTATTGCGGTAGTATCTGATTTTGAATCAGCCATAAGAGCTTACCAGATTACTGGAGATTTTTCTGGTGCATGGTGGGCATCTAATGAAGGTGTATTCCTTTATGGTGGCTGGTGGAATATTGTTAATGGAATTGCAGGACTTATTAATATCTTCTGTATGACAGGCTGGTGGGGAATTTACTCATCTAAGAAAAAGGATGATATGCTCTGGCCGGATATGACAATATGGTTTATCGTTGCTTATGACATCTGGAATTTTGAGTATACATATTGTAATCTTCCAACACATACATGGTACTGTGGTGTAGCTCTTCTTCTTGCTCCTACATTTGCTAATGCATTATGGAATAAGGGTGGATGGATTCAGAACAGAGCCATGACACTTGCGACATGGTGCATGTTTGCACAGGTATTACCATTATTCCAGTTAAGCAATACATTCAGTGTATTGCCATCATTATATGGTGGAGCAACTAAGGCTGGTGTTAAGGCACTTGATCTTTATAACGCAGCAATTACATGTCACACTACAGGTGCAAGTGCAGGAGATGCAATTGCCAACTTTGGTATAACAGCTAACCCGACAGCACAGGGAGTTGTTGCAATGCTTGCAATAATAGCGAATGTGGTATGTATTTCGGTTATTATCAAGCGCTCTATTGAACAGAAGAAGTGTCCATATACTAAGGAAATCTGGGTTGGAACAAGAGACTACGAGCAGGCTATGTCAAGAGCAGAGTAATCTGTATATGTTAACTTAATATTAAATAATGCATAATATTCAATATTATTGTTTTTGTAGAAATATAGAGTTTATGCGCATTTATGCAAAAGTGTTAAATGTTAAAATAGGCTTAAAATTATATTACTAGTGACAAGCTAGTGACACATAAAAAGGACTGAGCAGAAGTGTTCAGTCCTTTATCATTTCTATAGCTTTTCTAAGTTGTTCTATATCTTTATGGGTATATATCTTGTCAGTTATATCATTACCAGAACTATGTCCCATTAATCGCTTGATACTTATATGATTAGCACCGGCATTGTCTAGCATAGTTGCGAATGTATGCCGGCAGTCGTGCGGTGTATGAATATCTGTTATACCAGACATTAACAAAGCCTTATTGAATTCATCATAGTATGCAGCCTTTGATATATTAAATAGATTATCCTGGGCAACCTTAAGACGATTAGCAACAAGAGGTTGTATCTTGCTGTGTATTGGAACAACTCTATTTTTACCGGCAGCAGTCTTTATACCACCTTTAAAAGTCATATTATTTATATCTATGTCAGATAGTGGCATAGTGAATAGCTCAGTTATTCTAAAACCAGAATAGATAAATATCAAAACGCTATCCACATAGGGCTTATCAAGGTTATTCCAAAGCTTTGTAATATCTTCCTGTGTAAATGGTACGCCGTGCTCATCATCATCTTCCTTTGGAATGAATGTGAATTGTGCATAGTTCTTTTCAGCGATATCAAACTGAATAGCGTATTTGTACATTTGTTTAAAAAGATTATGGACATGTTCAAGCATAGCATGTGAATATTTATCATTATTCAATATCGCCTGCAGTTGAGGAGTTTTGATATCCTTAAATATTACATTGTATATGCAGGTACATTTGTTAAATGCTGCTTTGGTGCATGCAATGGAGCTGGGAGAATATTTCTTTTTTCCATGAGTATATTTCCAATCAAACCAAAGTTTATAAACATCTTCAAATGTGAGGTCATTTATAGCAAGGTCATAAGGATTTTTATTATATTTTAGTAGGGCTGCCATAGCTTCATCACGATCCGCATATCTCCCCAGAACATCATATATTGGATAATTGCGCTCGTCCATACGTGTATTAACTCTAACCTCAAAGGGTTCTCTACGACGGCCAGACAGATGGACAACACTACCTGAGCCGTTCTTTCGTCTTAATGGTTTCTTGTATGTCATTATTGTATCCCTCTTTTCTAAAGTTGTTTAATCATATTTAGATAAAATGTTAAAAAATAATTATTAGTAAATTTAAAACATATAAAAATAGACATATTAAGGGTATGAACATTATGGATACCCTTGCTAATATGTCCCTAAAATGATACAATAATCTTTGGGTAAGACTATGTTCATTTATAGGTATGCTCTATAAAATGGACGGAGAAGCCTTTTGTGTTGCCAGCACAAGGGGCTTTTTTTATTGCTTCAACACCAATCCAAAGTTGGACAGGTTATCTTGCACCCGTTCACCTGTTATTATTCATTTTTAGATAATCTATCAATCATATCTTTTACAAACTGGATATCTTCTTTCTTTACTTTTCGAGAAGCGTCAAATAATACTTTATAATCCGGATTCTCATACAAGAATTGTGCAATATCCTTTGCGTCGTCATTAATGTAATAACTTTTATTGTTTAATTCAGTGTCATCTTCTAATAGATCAGACATATTTATATTAAAATAGTCTGCTAACATTTTTATTTTTTCCATGCGAGGAATCATCACACCATTACACCAACTGGAAATGGTTGACATATTAATACCTAAATCCCTGGCAATATCTGATTGCTTACAGCCTTTTATATTCATGTAATATTTTAGGCGTGCTGCAAATTCTTGTCTTAGTTCGCTATCTGACATATTCCACCTCCTTATGAAATTATATTACATTTTAAATGTAAAAAAGTCAAGAATAAAATAAAATGTTCATTTTAACTGTTGACAAAATCAAAAATAGTCATTATTATCATATTACAAGTTCATTTTAAATGAAATAAAAGCGAGGTGAAGTACATTGAAAATGAATAAAGAGAAGTTTGAACTTGCAAAAGCAAGGGCTTGTATGAGTTCAAAAGACATCATAGCAGCAGGTGTACCAAAAGGTACATTGTGTGCAGCTATGAATACTAGTAAAGAAGTAAGGCCAGAGACAATAGGTAAAATTGCCAAGGCTCTGGCTGTTGATGTAACAGAAATTATTGATTAGTTGCACCTATGTACTTAAAGGTACATTGGCTTAGACTGTTGATGTAACAGTGATTGTTGATTAGTTGCACCGGTGCAACAAGATCATGTCAAAGCATTATTCACATAGCCTGTTCTTGGCTGTAAATGCTTAATAGGGAAAATACCTATCTAATTAACAATGGGAAGAATTTTAATGGGAAAGGAGATGTATAAATGCCATTGCCAAAAGATAAGACAATGCTAAGAGTTGACAGCGTTAAATTCAATATAGCATTAGCCAATGCAGAGCTTGAACCTAAGAGCTTAGCCGTTAAAGCTGGAGTATCAAACAATGTTGTATATACGGCCAGAAAGGGCTGCTATATAAAGCCCATATATTTGGGAAAGATATCAAAGGCTTTAGGTGTAAAGGTGGCTGATTTAATTGGATAAAAGACAGCTATTAGACATGATTACTCCTGATATGAAATTAACCAAAGAACTGTTTATGAAGATATATGGATATAGCATATATGACAGTAGTTATAAAGAAACAGCTTTGAGAAAGTTGGAAAGTGTCGGAGTAAGCAAAGCAAGAGTCTATTATAAACAGTTTACAACAGAATATGAGAATCATGTGCAGGAAGAAATAAAAAGAGCTGCTGCCTGGTACATAGATACATTACACAGAAAGAGGTGATTTAGGATTGCAAAATATAGGCAAGGCTATGCCGTTTATACTGATAGTCTCGTAAAGGATAATGATTTTAAAGAATTATCCACAAGCGCAAAAATATTATATTTAGACATGAAAAGAGTTGCAAGCAGAACACCAATAGATGAGCCTTTTGAATATACAAATACATATGCTAGTCAAGCTATAGGAATATCAAAACCAACATTCTTGACGGCTAGGAACATGCTTATTGCTAAAGGTTTTATCAAAGAAGTGTATAACGGACAAAAGACATATGTAGGTAATAAATATATTATATGCAAGCGAAAAAAGAAACATAGTGGATAATTTATATATATT
>ULVK01008447.1_pt1 | contig 23318 bp, 20 predicted proteins | sample 1959311 | NCBI WGS metagenome assembly ULVK01 (sample SAMEA4835783, study PRJEB28245) | human gut metagenome | biome: gut microbiome; material: fecal sample | place: Denmark | collected 2008 | reverse complement strand
AGCTCGCTTTGTTTTGAATTCGTCGAACTCACGTTAATATAAGAGTGTAAGACATATTACATTAACTACCTACGAAAAAGCGTCGTTTTTTTGATACCTCAGGAAAGAACTTTTATTAGTGAATTGGCGATATTACTACCTATGTCTGTATATGTACAGTATTTATATTGTCTCCATAGAAGATAACCGAAAGGGCTGATACTTTGTGAGAAGTATCAGCCCTTTTTTATTCTACCTAAAAGTTTTATCAGATAGCAATTGCTTAAATACTATTTATTCATTTCCAGCACTTAATTCATTTTCATGTTCAGTAATCAAAGCTTGCTGTATCTCATTCGGTACAAGCTCATAACTTGCAAACTTTGTATTAAATGACGCACGACCTCCAGTTATACTACTTAAGGAGATTGAGTAATTACTGAGTTCTTTTAATGGTATTTTAGCTTGAAGTTTCTGATAACCGGCTTCGCTATCCATACCCATTATTAGCGCACGGCGGCTTTGCAGATCGCTCATAACATCTCCCATGTAATCAGCAGGGACATATACCTCTAAGTCATAAATAGGTTCTAGAATCTTTGGTCCGGCTTCCTTAAATGCAAGAGAAAACGCATTGCGAGCCGCCAGCATGAATGAAAGTTCGTTTGAATCAACAGGATGCATCTTTCCGTCATACACAATCACTCTCACATCACGTGCGTAGCTTCCTGTAAGAGGTCCATGCTCCATTCTTTCCATTACACCTTTCAATATAGCCGGCATGAAACGAGAATCGATAGCACCACCTACGACTGAATTGATGAAAACAAGTTTTCCACCCCATTCAAGGTCTATTTCTTCTCTTCCTTTAATGTTTATTTTAAGTTCCTGACCATTGATTTTATATGAAACCGGATCAGGCATACCTTCTGCATAAGGTTCAACAATCATGTGTACCTCACCGAACTGTCCTGCACCTCCGGATTGCTTTTTATGTCTGTAATCTGCACGTGCCGTCTTGGTTATTGTTTCACGATAAGGTATCTTAGGCTCTTCAAACTTAACCGGAATCTTTTCATTATTCTCTAAACGCCATTTCAAAGTACGAAGATGGAATTCTCCCTGTCCGTGAACGATTGTCTGCCTTAATTCCTTACTCTGTTCTATAACCCATGTAGGGTCTTCCTGACGCATTCTTAACATTGCAGCCATCAACTTCTCTGTATCAGCAGAATTAACGGCTTTTATTGCACGTGAATATTTTGAGTTCGGATAACTTATAAAATCAAATCTCCATTCGCAGTCTTTTCCATTAAGGGTGTTTCCTGTTTTTACATCTTTTAATTTCACGGTGCATCCAATATCACCGGCATTCAGACATTCTACAGGTATTCGGTTGGCACCTGCACAAACGTAGATTTGTCCAATTCTTTCTTTTGATCCTCGGTCAGCGTTTGTCAAATCATCACCAGGTTTAATGCAACCACTCATCACCTTGAAATAGCTTACATCACCAATATGCGGTTCCACTCCCGTCTTAAAGAAATATATTGATTCAGGACCATTTGAATCTGGAGTAATTTCCTCACCACGCGTATTATGCAGTTTTGGCATCTCACTGACAAATGGAACAACATTTCCAAGGAACTCCATCAAACGTCTCACACCCATATCCTTACCTGCACATACACAAAATACAGGGAATATAGAACGTGTAACAAGACCCTTGCGTATGCCTTCCCTCATTTCATCCTCTGTCAAAGTTTCTTCTTCAAAAAACTTCTCCATAAGACTTTCATCATTTTCAGCAGCAGCTTCCACAAGGAGCTTATGCAGTTCCATAGCCTTTTCTTTCTCCTCTTCCGGAATATCTTCTATGATTGGCATGCCGCCGTCAGGCTTCCATGAGTATTTCTTCATCAACAGCACATCAATAAGTGCATTGAAATCATTTCCAGTACTGATTGGGTATTGTATCTGTACACACTTTGAACCGTATATACTTTTCATATTCGACATTATGTTGTCGAAATCACATTTATCAGAATCAAGCTGATTGATTAAGAAAATAACTGGTTTCTTGAGTTTTTCAGTGTATCTGAAATTATTTTGTGTTCCTACTTCAGGACCATATTGTCCGTTTATAAGAATGACAGCCTGATCTGTAACATTAAGTGCTGTAATTGCGCCTCCGATAAAATCATCAGATCCAGGACAATCAATTATATTAAGCTTTTTGTTATTCCATTCTACATGAAAGACAGTTGGGAAAACAGAATAACCATATTCTTGTTCTACAGGGAAATAATCACTTACTGTATTTTTTGCTTCTACCGTACCACGGCGTTTAATGATTCCGCTACCATAAAGCATTGACTCGGCAAGAGTTGTCTTGCCGGAACCCGCACTGCCAAGCAAGGCAATGTTTTTAATTTCATTAGTTTGATATACTCTCATATCAAAAGATTTAAAGTGTTAATATTAATGTCTAAGGTAATAAAGGATGAACCTTTACAGCCGACTAAGTTAAATAATTTTACAAAAACTACAAAAGAAAAGCATTGAAAAATATTAGTGTTTTAAAACATATTAGTATTTTTGCATTGATTTTTATGTTTATATCAAACTGATTTATCATTATAAGTTTTATATATTTATTGTCATCATACAAATGGCTGGACTGTACATTCATATCCCATTCTGTGCGAAACGTTGTTCATATTGCGGTTTTTATAGTACGACAAGATTAAACATGCGAGACAAATATGTGGATAGTATTTGTAAGGAAATGTCATTGCGTAGGAACTACTTTTCGTTGCCCACTCAAGATGGCAACACTGACAACATTATTAGGACTATCTATATAGGAGGAGGTACGCCATCACAACTATCCTGTTTTAATCTTGAAAAAATTTTTGATGCCATTGCAAAAAACTTCGTATGTTCACCTAAAGAAGTAACAATCGAGGTTAATCCTGATGATGTTACCCCAGACCTTGTTTCCGCGTTCTCTGAATTAAACATAAATAGAGTAAGTATGGGAGCGCAAACATTTGATGAAAATAGATTGAAATTCTTAAACCGACGTCACAAACCACACCAGGTTGAAGATGCCATAAACATACTACATAAATATGGAATTGGGAACATCAGTATTGACCTGATGTTTGGATTCCCTGATCAAACATTGGCTTCATGGATTGAAGACATTCGATATGCAATAATGCTTGACGTGCAACACATTTCAGCATACAGTCTTATGTACGAGGAAGGGACAGTGCTTTATAATATGCTTAAAGCCAAAAAGATACACGAGATAGATGAAAATCTAAGTTTAAGCATGTATAACAAACTATTAGACATAATGACTAATGCCGGATACGACCATTATGAGATAAGTAATTTTGCCAAAAAAGGATACCGAGCATTACACAATAGCTCCTATTGGCACGACGTGCCTTATATAGGGATTGGAGCTGCCGCACATTCCTATAATAGGATATCAAGACAATGGAACGTTTCTGATATAGACAAATATATCGAAGCAATAGACCATAATTCCGTACCTTTTACACTTGAAAAGATTGATGGAGACACACACTATAATGATATCATAACAACCGCATTGCGGACTTCTGATGGCATTGATTTGTCCTTGCTTAATGAAAAGTATGTAAAATATATTACGCAACAAGCCGCAAGACACATAGCCGATAAAACGATGGAGATAAAAAACGGACATATAAAACTTACACGTGAAGGAATATATATTAGTGATATGATAATGAGTGACTTAATAAAAGTATGATACTTTATGAATAATATAGAATTTGAAAAATACTGGGAAGCGAATCGTGAAAGGATGCTTAATTCCAACAGCGAATACATAAACGCACGTGACAGATATAAATCGATGTCCGGTGCAGATTATCTGCTTTACGCTATTCCGGTCGTAGCTGGTATTGTCTTTATGGACTATTGCAAATTTATAGAGCAGGAACTTCTGAAATGGCTTGCAGGAGCTGTGGTGGTTATTGTTTGTTTTGTAGTGTGCGTATGGATAAAGGTACTTTATTCAGGCAATAAATCGCCACTGGAAATTGAGAATAAAATAAAGATGCAGGTGAGAGACCAATTATTAAAAGAAAGCGACAGTGAAAGAAATATGAAATAAATTAGCTATCTTTGCTCTACATTTCTGTCTGCCAAAACATATTATATTATATGGTTAAAATTCATATATTAATATTTATATGTGAATACATATTTGTGAGAATATCGGCAGCACTTACGTTTTATTATTATATAACAATATTGACATAACACATGGAAATCAAAAGTTCAGAATTCGTAACATCTGCACCGAGTGTAAGCCAATGTCCTAATGATGTAAAGGCGGAATATGCTTTTATCGGCAGGTCTAATGTCGGTAAATCAAGTCTGATTAATATGTTGTGCAATCATAAAGGGCTTGCCAAGACGTCGTCAACACCAGGTAAGACTTTACTGATAAATCATTTCATAATAAATAAGGAATGGTATCTGGTCGATCTTCCCGGATACGGATTTGCCAAGCGTTCAAAAACAGTACAACAGAAGCTTCAAAACATGATAGCCTCATACATACTGCAGCGCGAACAACTTGTCAATACTTTCGTTCTTATAGACATTCGTCACGCACCGATGGCAATCGATGTGGATTTCATAAACTGGTTAGGACAGAGTAGTGTACCATTCGCTGTCGTGTTTACGAAGGCAGATAAGCTGACACCTTCAAAGGCAAAACAGAATGCTGAAGCCTGGATGAAAGCACTCAAAGAGACATGGGAAGAACTGCCACCATACTTCATTACAAGTTCTGAGAAAAAAACAGGACGTGACGAAATATTAAATTATATTGAAAATATAAACAAATCATTGAAAGGTGACTCTTCCGAAATAAACATTTAACATACAAAATGGTTCCATATATAGACGTACAAAATCTTTCCAAATCATTCGGCGCACATATACTTTTTGAGAACATATCGTTTTCGGTATCCGAGGGACAACATGTCGGACTAATCGCAAAGAACGGCACGGGCAAAAGCACATTACTATCGATACTTTCCGGAAAAGAAGGTTACGATTCGGGGAACATAATATTCAAACGTGACCTTAAAGTCGGGATACTTGAGCAAAATCCTGTTTTCAATCCTGAAGAATCCGTGCTTGATGCTTGCTTCAATCATCACGGCGAGTCTGAAAAAGTACTGCGTGCAAAGCAAATACTCACTCAGCTGAAAATAAAAGACCTTAATCAACCAATGGGTGAGCTCAGTGGCGGTCAGCAGAAACGCATTGCGCTGGCAAATGTTCTGATTACAGAACCGGATATGCTTATACTTGACGAGCCCACAAACCATCTTGATTTGGAAATGATTGTATGGCTCGAGGGTTATCTGTCGCGTGGCAACAAAACATTACTTATGGTAACCCACGACCGTTATTTCCTTGATAGGGTTTGCAATATAATATTAGAACTTGACAATAAAACCATCTATACATATCGTGGTAATTATGAATATTATATAGAAAAGCGCCAGGAGCGTATAGATGCGACAATGGCAGAAATAGCAAGAGCCAACAACCTGTACCGTCGCGAACTGGAATGGATGCGCAGGATGCCACAGGCACGAGGCCATAAGGCGCGCTTCAGAGAGGACGCGTTCTATGAGCTTGAAGCAAAGGCAAAGCAACGTATAGAAGAACGCCAAATGCGTCTGAAATCACGTAACGTATATATAGGGTCAAAAATATTTGAGTGTCAGTATGTGTCAAAGGCATGGTCTGAGGACAAGGTTATACTAAAAGACTTTTACTATAACTTCAGGCGCTTCGAAAAGATGGGTATCATCGGTAATAACGGTAGCGGAAAGTCAACATTCATAAAACTGCTTTTAGGTATAATCCAACCAGATAGTGGAAAGTTTGATATTGGCGACACCGTACGATTCGGATATTTCTCACAAGAGGGCTTGAAATTCGATGAGAGCCAAAGAGTCATCGATGTCATATCAGATATTGCCGATTACATAGACTACGGAGGTGGAAAGCATATAACAGCGTCACAGCTGTTACAACATTTTCTGTTCACACCGGAACAACAATATGATTATGTTTACAAGTTGAGTGGAGGAGAACGCCGTAAACTCTATCTGTGCACAATACTGATGCGCAATCCTAACTTTCTTGTACTGGATGAACCTACAAACGATCTGGATATTCCGACGTTGCAGGTATTGGAAGAATATCTGCAAGATTTTCCTGGTTGTGTCATTATTGTCAGTCACGACAGATATTTTATGGACAAGATAGTGGATCATTTACTGGTTTTCCTGGGCAACGGAGTGATAACAGATTTCCCCGGTAATTATACACAGTATAGAGAATGGTGCGCTCTGAAACCTAAAGAGGAGAAAACAAAAAGCCAGACTGTTGAGAAGAAGGAGAAAAGAACTCCGGATAATACTGGACGTCCCAGAAAAAAGACATTCAAAGAAAAATTTGAATTTGAGCAATTGGAAAAGGAAATTGCCGAATTAGAAAAGGAACAGAAAAATATAGAAGAGGCACTTTGTAGTGGGACGCTTTCAATAGAAGAACTTACTGAGAAAAGCAAACGCCTACCTATTTTAAAAGACGAACTGGACACTAAAAGTATGAGATGGTTAGAGCTGTCTGAGTTAGCGTGAGCATAAACTATATATTTAATGTGTGTTTAATTGAATTGTAGATGTCTGTAAATTCTGTGATTAGCGAAATTGTTGCAATATTTATTATTGTAGTCTGGTAAAAAATAAAATGGCAAAATCAGCAAGTCCGAAATTCTTTTAAATCAGGCTTCCGATTTTTCCTAAAAAGTAAGCCATGTCAATAAAAAGAGAAGGTGGGTTACTCGAAATGTCGGATGAGCCAGAAATATTATCGAGGTATACGACTTTTTTAATATTGACCGGTCACCATAATGTTTCTATATGTATGACTGAGCAATATTGATGTCGTATATCTGGTTGAAAGGAATCTCCTCACCGTCTGTCAATATTATGATATTGTTGACATTGTCTATATCCTTTATCTCTGTGCGTATTGTCTGATAGCTTCCGCCGCTCTTTTTCCTGTCAGGTTTGAAGTACTTTATAACAACGGTGGAATGTTCACTTGCTTCGTGAAGTATTGTTCGTATTTTTCTGTCTAATATTTCCGCTATATCATTGTCGTATTCTATTTGGTTGAGTGTCAGTCTTGCAGTCTCACGTATTGCTGCTCCGTGGCCTGTCAGTGCTGAGAATGGGGCGAACTGTGCCGCACGGCTTTGCATGGACATCTGCTGATGTTTCTTTGATATATGGTGAGGCAGATTTATTATGTCGTCATACTTGTCGGTCATGCTTTGTGTCCTCCAATCTGGTTATTCCGTAGGCGTGCAGTCGCACCGTCTTCAAAATTAAGCCCTTTCAGAATAGTGTTTTTCCCATATTTTTTCTTTATTTCCAGTAGTGTTTTTTGTATTCTACGTTCTTTTTTCAGTCTATTGTTCTCCTCCTGCGTTTCTCTATCGTTCTGTTCGTTTTCTGTAAAAAGGTCAAGCTCGACAGATGTTGCTTTTATTTTGGCTTGTTTCTCGTTTATAACATGATTTGTTGTGAGAGAGAGCCGTCGTATCATCAGATTGTGATCCACAATCCGGTCGTATAGTTCTGTGGCTGTTTTGGAGATTATTGATGAGGATGATGTGAAATGTTTCAGATTGGCTGTGCCGTGAGCGTGTTTCGGAACTTTACGTCCGTATCGGTCTGTCTTTATTTCTCCTTGGTATGCTTTCATGATATATGGGTCTGCCATACTCGATGTGTCATAACCAACTGTGAGAACGAGCTGATCGGTTACAAGGTGTTTGTCGAGAAGATCGAGAGAAGCGGCATCGGCCATCTCCATTAATACTATGCGTGCTTTTTTATAATCGTAGGCATGGCTAAGCACCTGACCGTTACATAATGAATTATTCTCCGGCCTGTATGCTTTCACCATATCAATGGTACAAGGTTCCCATCCCCAGGCATGATCTATCAATAGCTCGGCGTTCACTCCGAATAATCTGTAGAACAGTTCCTCTCTGTCAATGGAATATCTGGCAATTTGCCCCATTGTTCTTATTCCGTATTTTTCAAGTTTTTGTGCTATGCCTCGTCCCACTCTCCAGAAATCCGTAAGCGGTTGATGGTCCCAAAGCTTGCGTCTATAAGTCATTTCGTCAAGTTCGGCTATGCGTACTCCGTCTTTGTCTGCCGGTATATGTTTGGCAACGATGTCCATTGCTATTTTGCAAAGATACATGTTTGTGCCTATGCCTGCTGTTGCCGTAATGCCGGTTTGTCCTAATACCTCGCGTATTATCGTCATTGCGAGTTGATGAGCCGACATTTTGTAGTATTCAAGATAATTGGTGACATCCATGAAAACTTCGTCAATTGAATATACGTGAATGTCGTTTTCTGAAACATATTTCAGATAGATCTCATATATACGGGTGCTATATTTTATGTAGTGTGCCATGCGTGGCATGGCTATTATGTAGTCGAGTTCAAGGTCCGGATTAGAGTTCAGTTCGTCATCAGATACAGACTTCCCTGTGAAGGACTTGCCCGCAAGTCTTATTCTACGTTCATTATTCACTTGCGCCACATGTTGTATGACCTCAAACAGTCTGGCTCTTCCGCTTATTCCATATTTTTTCAGTGATGGTGAAACGGCAAGGCATATTGTTTTCTCTGTGCGTGAGGCATCTGCCACAACCAGATTTGTGGTGAGAGGATTCAATCCGCGTTCTACGCATTCTACTGATGCGTAGAACGATTTCAGATCTATGGCTATATATGTACGTCCTTGTTGCATTTCCATTCAATGAGACAAAGATACATAAAAAAGTAGAAATGCCAATAAAAACATGTAACCGCATTTCATGTGACATCTGACATATATTTGATTTCCTGCTCTGTCAGGATATTTCATCTTAGAACGATGTGGACGTATAAACCCAAATTGGTCATTAGACCGCATATGGGTTTATCTATTTTGTGCATTCATGCCTTTCTGCCGTTTTTTGTTTTCTATTGGCCTCTTTTTGTTGGATTTTTTGCAGGCATACCGAGCTATGTCAAGAAAAATCCAACGAAAATACACTCAATATAAAGCAAAAATACAGACTGAATTCTAATGACCGATTTGTGATAAATATTTAACTGGAGGATAATTTATTATATACGGTTGTTTATTGGATGACATTATTTGTTTGAACATAGAATGGATTTGAGTAGGAAATAAATCTCTTCTTGTATTCGGAACAGATGCCAAGAGTATTTGAAGGGGATGTATCCGAACTTGTGTTTTATCGAACCTGGAATTACTTTTGTGTTGATATCTTTCCAAATGCGTCGCATTTCTTTAAGTCCATATTTACATTCCCTTTTTGTCAGCTTGTGTCTGCTATTGAAATAAAACATATAAGTATCTACAAGTACAAGCCATCTTGTCTTTTCATAAAGATTCAGAATATCGTTCTCTACGTTGAGTCTTAACAGTTGTTTTCTCATACTTTCATTGGCGCGGATATGATCAAAACGTCTTGTTGATACAGCATGTGTGGTGGAGTTTGGATTTTGAAAATAATAGTATTTCCCCTTGCAACAGCTTACTTTACGACTGTTAAGATAGTGAAGTCGGGTAGTGTTGTCGTCACTGTATGCTCTGCATGTCTCATCGTATGGATACTTTTTATGGATGTCTGATTTTACTATGTACCATCCGTGTATGCTCCATGTAAGGCTTGCCAGAAAAGCCTCTTTGCCGGGTAAGTTGTTGAAAAAAGGCATAGGGTAGGCCTCTTGCTTCGTCGTTGCATTGTGGTATATCACCACGTCAAACAATACGCAGTCTATTTCGTCATCTTTCGCGAAGACATCTACGCTTTGTTGTAATGCATCCGGCGCCAACCAGTCGTCGCTATCGACGAATGTTATATATTTCCCTTCGGCTTGTTTTAGTCCTTCGTTACGGGCATGAGCCTGTCCACGGTTTTCACTTAACGCTATTACTTCTATGCGCTTGTCTTTTGCGGCATACTCATGGAGTATATTCAGGGAGTCATCCGTTGAGCAATCGTCAATGCATATTATCTGTATGTCTTTCAGCGTTTGTGCCAAAAGGGAGTCTATGCAGCGTCTTATGTATTTTGACGAATTGTATACGGCAACGAGAACAGATATCTGGTACATTCTCAGTTAGTTGATTTTATTTTTGACATCAGTTTGTTCCAAAGCGAGGTCTTACCTTGAAGTATCTTTATTGATATGAACGTGCTTGTGCCAGTTAGAATTATACCAACGGTCCAGTAAGCGAATGAGTTGTTTATAAACAATGTAAGTGTGGCGATGAGGCCAATAGGAAATTGAATCAGAAAATATTTTATGACTGGCAAGGAAACTACGTATCGGTATTTACGGTAGGTAAACAACATAATTATACAAACATCGATCATACAGGTTGCGGTAATGGCGCACCCAGATCCTATAAGTCCATAGTTGGTGAATCCTATTATCGTCAGAATTATGACAATGGTGTCATATGCAGCTTCTAGAAATAAATAAGCCTTTGAGTCACCTCTTGCCAATGTAAGATATGCTATAGGAAGCTTTATTGTTCGGAAATACATGGCGATTATTGTTATTCGCATCATGTTTATTATAGGAAGGAATTTGTTGCTGTACAGCAGCGGTAACAGCAGTGGCAGGCTGATAATGAATGCCACCAACATAGGGGAAAGAAGAAGCAATGATACTTCTATCTGACGGTTTATTATTATGTTGCGTTTTTTTACATCATGATTTACTGCGGATAATCGTGGAAAAAAGTCTGTCTCCATTGCAGTGAATACCATACCGGCATACACCATTGTCATCATATATCCTGCATTATAGAGTCCTACGGTGTCAAGAGACGATGTGGTGTTAAGGAAGGATCGTATAACGAAATCAGCACCGCTTCCGAATATTCCGGCGACGACAAATGCCGAACCGAGTCGTACCATGTAATAGCCTTGTTGTAAGGTTTCTTTTTTCATGGATATATTCAGAGGATACAATTTGTATGAGATGCGTATGGTCAGCAGCATCTGAGCAAGTGAAATTATGATGAGCGACGGAATTATACCTGATTCTCCGAATATGTAGTATATAGGAACTGATGTTATAAGGGCAATAATTACATTTATGATGGATATCTTTGCAAGAGCATTCAGATGGCCTGTTCCTTTCAAAATAGCAGTCTCTCCTCCTGTGATGGCCAGAAGCGCCACAATGGGTGATAGGCATATGAAATGTAGGGTATGATCGCCCCATGTGAAAGTGAATGCATTGAGGAGAGGACTTGCTATAATACATAATATGGTTCCGGCCAACGCCGTGATTATACTCCATGAGCGTATCATGCTTATGGTATTCAATATGTCGCTCTGATTTTTGCTTTCGTATGATTCGGCAATGTTCTTTACGGCGCTCATTGAGATACCTAAGTTCGTCGTATTGGAGACAAGATTTATTGTAGAGTTGAACAATGATATGAGTCCCATGCCTAATGGACCTAATATCAAAGCAACAAACTTATTGCGTACAAGTGCTATAAGAAGATTGAGAAACTGTATGCCTCCAAACAGTCCGGTATATTTTAGAATGTGTGAATAGCTGTTTTTACTGTTTCTACTCATTTATATGAAATCTGCAAAATATAATGACAGCATACGACGATTACTCATTATACAGGGTAAATGGTCTGTATGCTGTCATTATTATGTATAGTCTTATATACGATCTAATACAATTTTTATTAAATCATCGATTTTATTTTTGTAGCCGGTATTAGCTTCTTTCGCATATCTGTTGGCAATCACCATGCATACGGTTGTCGCCTTATGTCCCATTAGACATGACAGACCGGCAAGAGCAGAGCTTTCCATCTCAAAGTTAGTTATGCGCATACCATCATATTCAAAACTTTCTATTTTTTCATTCTGATGAGGATCGGCTAAACGCAAACGTAGTTGTCTGCCCTGAGGTCCGTAGAAACCTCCACATGCTACTGTTATACCTTTTACCATATCATCCCCGGCGATGCGATCTGCCAATTCCTTATCTGAATTTATAACATAAGGAGCTGGCGCACATAGATTTCCACTCCAACCGAGATGGTTTAACAATGCCCGTTCTAATTTCAGATCGCATACAGCGTTGCGTCCAGCATAGAAATTCAAGAGCCCGTCGAAACCGACAGATTTTTCTGAGCAGATATATGTTCCAATAGGTGTATTGGGTTGTAGTCCTCCACATGTACCAATACGGACGACCTCTAATTGTGTGAAATCTTCTTTTTCCTGACGGCTGCTGAAATCAATATTTGCAAGGGCGTCAAGTTCATTCATAACAATATCTATGTTATCACAACCTATACCTGTTGATGTAACAGTGATACGTTTATCTTTATATTTTCCTGTGACAGAGCGAAACTCGCGGTTCTCAACCTCATTTTCAATTTTGTCAAAATGAGATGCCACTACTGAAACTCGTCCTGGATCTCCGACCAATATTATTTTATGGGCGAGCTGTTCCGGCTTCAGATGCAGATGGAAGATGCTTCCGTCTGCATTTATAATGAGTTCTGATTCTTCAAAAATTTTCTTTCCCATAATAATATGATATCTTTAAGATGATTATTTTATTTGTCCAGCCTCGCTTTTACGTAAGCTGTTTGTCTCGTTTATGATAGTCTGTTTGAGGTTTTCTTGTTCTTTTTCCGCGTTTAAAATCTGAACAGACAGTTTGTCGCGTTCTGATTTTTCCGCTGAGTGATATTTCAAACGCAGTTGCTCTAACTGTCCTTTTACATCATTCAGTTGTTGTTCCTTTTTTAAAATACTTTGATACAACTGTCTGTTTTTATCTGAAGAGAAATTGTTCAAGTCCGTATATTCTACTTCATCATTGATGACAAAATTAATATGAGAACCATTGTTCTTTTCTTTATATACATTCATCCTGGCACGTACTTTCTGAAGCTTTTCCATTGCTTTCTGCCTTGATTCTTCAGAACTCCATGTGTTTTTTATGCTTGTGATGGCAGCATAGTTTCGAAGAGTTGTTTCATCGATATCGCTGTTATAATTCTGTCGTGTCGCAGATAATGCTATTGTGTAGATGCAGACTTTGCCTTCTGGTTGCCTCCTGTTGCTTGCAAACCATGCTAGCCCGTCAGTGTCATCTTCAACATAAAGAAAGTCATCTTTGTTGGAATTGAAAGGCAATCCTACGTTTTCTGCTTTTAGAAACTTACCTGATTCCGGATCGTAGCTTGTAACATAAATATCGTATCCGCCAAGTCCGTCTTCTGATTTAGCTGCAAAATAGAGCGTTGTGCCATCAGATGTCATATATGGATAGTTTATTTCTGTAAATGGTATATCCAAGCCCTCAACTGGCTGTGGCGCACTCCATTGATCTTTGTTCAGTTTATCTCTTGTAAACAGTTTATAGGTATTGTCTGCTGATTTCTCGGAATAGAAGCATTTGTTGCCGAATCCATTTATATATACGTATGTACAGTCTCCTTTTTTTGTGTTGAAAAACTCATCATATGGTAATATCTCTCCATAGTCTGCAGGCAGAGATATTGCATTTGTGAGTTGGTTATAGTCAACAACAATGCTGTCTATAATAAATATTTTTTGAGTATTGGGAAGCAGTTCGTCATATATTTGACTATACATATTTGCTTCTGTTTTCTCATTATTTTTTATTTTGTCCGACGATTTAGGTTTACGTACTTGTGATAAAACACATGAAGCGACGAACAATGCCATAAGCAGTAAATATATTCTTTGTTTCATTAGTTGTTATCTGAAATTAATTTGAACAAAGATAAATAAAAAAAATAAATGAACGATGCTTTTAACGTATTTTTTGTTGCATTATCTTATAATAGAGTTTTTCATATTGTCGTGCAACTTTTATGTAGTCATGATGCTTATTTATGTATTCAATGCTTTGCTTTTTTAATGTCGGAATCAGTTCCTGATGCAATATGATGTTCTCAAGACCGTCATAAACACTTTGAAAGTTTGGCAGTACGTTAATAATAGGTTTTAATTTGTCCTCATTCAATATTTCGTAGTTTTCAGGTTCACCTCCTCCGACACAGATAATTCCTTTTGCCATGGCCTGCAGTGCGTTCATAGCAGGGGTATAGCTGTATAATTGATCAAGTATGATGTCAGAATCATCCATCATTCTTGTATATTCCTTAAACGGGACAGACTCAGCCTTTATAAGTTCAACTTTGTCATGATATTTCTTGCATATTTGCTCGGCTGCTTCAAGCATAATATCAGTACCTTTATATTCATTCCGTGTTTTGTTGATACCGATAAATATTTTTATGTGTTTATGAGGAGATATGTATCTTCTATCTTCAGGCTTTATAGGGAAAGGTATAAACGTCGTCTTTTGAGAAAAATATGGTTTGTAGCAAACATAATATTCATAAAGGCCGGTAACTATTGCGTCACAGTCATCAGCTATATATTTGTTTAGATATTCTTTGGGCGTTCCAATCCAGTCTTTTTTTTCTTTTATTGCATCTTTATTATTGCGAAGTTCGGCGCCGATGTTGAAATCACTGTATCTTAAAGGTTTTGTTTTACAACAGGTATTAACCCAATAATAGTCCATACCAAAGCCACACAGGATAATCTTTTTGTTATGTTTTCTCAGGTATTTATATATGGGTAATATACGGCTGGCTTTTATTTCCAAAAACACCGGATTGATAATCTGCACAATGTCAAAGCCAGTCATTTTAGGAAGTAATATTAACAATTTTAATATATAGAGTATTCCTCCTAATCTTGAGTATGTTCTTGTTAAGGAAATGTCACGATTATAATTCTTCCAATAATCACCATTGGACAAAACAGTTACGTCGTGGCCAAGATGTCTAAGCCCTTCTGCAAGCGTCCAATGTACATTGCTGTATTCTCCGATTAAAAGAATTTTCATTTTGTTGTAATTGTAAATAAGATATTACGAAGAATTTTATTATTTATAATTTTTCTGAACAGCGTGTATTTTTTCGTGTAGTTTTTACTCGATAGCGGGAAGAGCCTGTGTTCTTCCAGACGTGTTATGGCCTTATTTAAATATTCATGATTATGTGTAAGACTAATAATATTATATATGTAATCCATTGTTAATTGGGAAATACGTCGTGCAAGCGCAGGCTTGTCCGTATCCGGAATTGTATCTATCAATGATTGTAAATGAAAAATCACGCTCTCAAAGTCGGATAAACGCTTATAAATATGAGACTTGTCTTTGTCGTTCGTAATTGAATTGTTTCGTTTACGGTAATAATAAGCCTCTGTTTCAGCGCATATTACGGTCTCTGCTCTCAAGAACAACTGTGGGGTGAAGTATTCGTCTTCATGCATAATACCGTATTCGAACTTCAGGTTCCCCAGGATATCTTTTCTGAATATATATCCGCATGCGGAGGCTACCAAATTGTTGTTCTTCATATAGATGCAACCACTTACAGGCTGGCTATATGAAAATGGAGTGTTGTTTTGGGGCTTGTCCGTGATTTTAAATATAACTATATCAGGTGATTTGTAGCGTACTATATCGAGACAGTGTTCATATGGTACGGGGATAACGAAGTCGTCGCCGTCGATAAAATGGATATATTTGCCTGAAGCCATCTTAATACCAAGATTGCGTGCGGCAGACAGTCCGTTATTCTTTTGTCTTATGTAAATTAAATCATCTCTTATTTCTGTTATCTCATTTATAAGTGAAATATCCGAACCGTCATCGACGAGAATGATTTCACGTTCTTCCTTGCTTAAGGATAGAAGAAGTAAGTTATGGATACATTTCTTTATCATCTCTATAGGAATATTATACGATGTGATGATAAAGCTTATTAACGGTTTTTGTGTTCTTTGTAAATGCATCTGATCCATTGCTAATACTTCTAAAAAATTTGATGCAAAGATACAAGTTTTCGTTGTAAATTTAATATCAGCTTGAGATAAAATAGGAAAATGACGATTACTGTTTTTATAAACCCTACATTAATTGTAGGGCTTATCGGTTGTTATATAGCTGTTTGGGGCTGTCATGTGTATTTGATGATGGGGTATAATCTTGACTTTGGATGAAATATCCCAAAGTGCTAATACATAATTTGTTACATGTTTTTTACAGGGACTGGCATCTTTGGCAAAATGTGATTTTATTCGGGGCTCGCATTATATTCATAGTTATTACTATTCCATGTTTGCTATCCACTTACCGTAATTGCGTCCGACACGAAGTTTCGACGTAGTAGGATATATCGATATAAAGAAGTAAGGCGGATGGTCAGGCAATAGAACGAAATCGGTGTAATGTCTAACGAAGGATTGTGGTTAAACCAATGCTGTCCACTTTAAAAATGTAAGCATATCTTGATTTTTCAGTCTGAGTTTTCTGTTCTACCCCGAAAAATAAGCGAGTATTTGCGGACATACTCTCCAACGGATGCAAATACTCGAATTATGAGAGACTTCTATAATATATTGAACATCAACGCTTTATGTCTGATGGGTGTTTCTTTATCAGGAAATATGCACCGTTTTTAGCATGCTATTAAGCCCATATCAGGCGCTGAAAAGCTTAATATCATGTCCTAAACAGGGCTTAATCAGACCATGAAATGGGCATTATCAGAAAGCAGAATGAATTATTCCGAAGTATAATAGTGGGTATGTGGAAATATGGTAAGGGTTGAAAGAGCCTTTATTATACAGGATTTAATAATCTCTTATATCTATTTTCTGATTTTATTTTGTCAAAAAAATGTCAAGAAAAATTGTAAGCAGAGCAATTCGGTTTCCTTCAGAAAAGATCGCTATTAAATGTGAAAAAAGCATGGAAAGAATTCGTCTGATGTGCGGTGATGGCTTGTCTGTTGTGGCAGTATGAATTCATTATTGCGTAAGGCCAGTACTATGGCAGTTCATATATTTGGGTGTTGCCGTGGAGTTTCAGGTTTTCTTCGGTTCTTTAGGAACAAAATTACTGCCAATTTTTTGTCTGCTATCGCGGCATATTGTTTTCTTGAAAAGAAACACTCCATGGATGTAAATTTTATCTGTGACGGAAAACTTGAGCTTTTCTATTTTTTTATTATCTTACTCAAGTTAAATATAAGAGTGTGATCAGATTATTTTTATGCCGGATTATAGCATGTATGATGGCTGCTATTTCATATGAAAGTACTGTTAAACGTGTTAAATTTGTCTGCTACGATTTTGTGCATTTAATATATAATGCGTATCTTTGCAAAGAGATTTTCAATTTATGACAGTCATTATTGTTACCATATTGTTTGTGGGTTTTTTCTTGATTGCAACCGAAAGACTTACAAATATAAACAAGACGGCAGTGGCTATATTTATAGGCACGTTGGGATGGATGTTGTATATTGGAAATGGTAGTGATTATATAATGGAGCAACATCCGGAAGAATACATGATTTTTTTAGGCAATGAATTGTCTTCCGGAAGTATGATAAAGCAGTTCATAGCCCAGAATATATTCTTAAAATATGTAGGGAAGGCCTCCGAGATTGTCTTGTTCATTTTGGCAACCATGACAATTGTTGAGATCTTGCAAAATAATGGATGTTTTGATTTTATATCTCATTACATGCGTACACGCAATAGTAAGAAGATGTTGTGGATATTATCGGTATTCACTTTTGTACTATCTGCTAATTTGGACAATCTGACATCAACGGTTATGGCTCTCACTATGATGCATGCTGTTGTCAGAAACCGTAGGCAAAGAATGCTGTTAGGCTGTGCTGTGGCCATTTCTGCAAATTGTGGCGGTGCGCTGACGGTTATTGGTGATCCGACAGGTCTTGTTTTGTGGAATAATGGATTTGTTACGGCAACAAACTATTCGCTGTCTCTTGCATTACCATGTCTGGCGGCTTGGTGCTTGCCTGTTTGGTGGATCGGACGTGCGTTGCCCGAGCATCTTGATACAGAGTGGATGACCATGCCTTATCGTGGCGATGATGCCAGGCTGAAATTATGGCAGAGGGTATTGATGTTTATTGTCGGCATAGGCGGGCTGTGGTTCATTCCTACGTTTCATAACATAACTAAATTGAGTCCTTTCATTGGCGCTTTGTGCGTGTTGGCTGTGTTATGGGTTGTGAACGAGATTGTTAACAGAAAGTCTATGGATGCGTCTGATACAGTTCAAAGACGTGTTCCCCGTGTCCTGCAATACGGTGTCATCCAGATGATATTATTTGTTATGGGCATAATGTTGATTGTCGGTGTAGTGCGTGAAACAGGTGCCATGGATGAGCTTGCGGCGTTCCTGGACAGAGAAATAGATAATAATGTCTGGGTAATGGGAATCCTGGCTGGTGCGGTAAGTTCAGTCTTAGATAATTTTGCTACTGCCATGAGCCTGATTTCTCTACGTGAGGCTGATGCCGTGACATATATTCAGACCATGATGCCACACGAGTTGTTGCCCTATGTACAGAATGGACTTTATTGGAAAGTCATTGCTTACGCATCTGCAGTTGGTGGCAATATCCTTTGCACAGGTTCTATGAGTGGGCTCGCGCTTATGAAAATGGAGCGATTGCATATAGGCTGGTATCTTAAAAATGTAGGAGGAAAAGCCATTGCAGGAGCCTTGCTTGGATTTATTATTATGATGGTTTTATTTATATGATGTTTAATATATACTATATACAAGGATAATTATGGCAAAGATTAAAACTATTGGAGTTCTGACATCTGGAGGTGATGCGCCAGGTATGAATGCTGCAATACGTGCGGTAACACGCGCAGGAATATGCAATGGTTATAAGATTAAAGGAATATATCGTGGTTACGCCGGGTTGATAAATGGTGAGATAGAAGATTTCACGACCGAGAACGTAAGTGGTATAATCATGTCAGGTGGAACAATTCTTAAGACAGCGCGTTCAAAAGAATTTCTTACACCGGAGGGACGGCAGAAGGCTTATGAAAATCTGAAGGCAAATGACATAGATGCATTGGTCGTAATTGGTGGAAACGGTTCGCTTACAGGTGCCATGCTGTTTGCCAAGGATTATGATTTATGTTGTGTCGGACTTCCTGGAACAATTGATAATGATTTGTATGGAACTGATTCTACAATAGGTTATGATACAACATTAAATACGATTGTTGAATGCGTCGACAGAATACGTGATACTGCACAAAGTCATGAACGTATATTCTTCGTGGAAGTCATGGGACGTGATGCCGGTTTCCTTGCACAAAACAGCGCGATTGCAAGTGGGGCAGAAGCCGCAATTATTCCAGAAGATTCTACTGACGTAGACCAGTTGTCCAGATTTATGGAACGTGGAATAAGAAAATCTAAAAAGAGCTGTATTGTAATTGTTTCGGAGAGTCCTAAGTGCGGTGCTCTTTATTATGCAGACCGTGTACGTAAGGAATTCCCGGAATATGATGTACGAGTTTCAATCTTAGGCCATTTGCAGCGTGGAGGACGTCCAAGTGCGCATGATAGAATTCTTGCGTCAAGAACGGGTGTCGGCGCGATTGAGGCAATAATGCAGGGACAGCGGAATGTCATGGTAGGTGTTAGGAATAATGAGGTGGTTTATGTTCCGCTGAGTGAGGCGATACGTAGTGACAAGCCGTTTGACCGTAAACTCATAAAAGTACTTGATGAATTAAGTATATAAAATTTACTGTTTATAGGATAAACGTCTATATTAATGTTCTTTAGGTAAGATTTAATGAACATAATATATCAAATGCGGAAATATTTTTTATCTTTGCATACGAAAAGTAATAATTATATAAAATAACATATATGACACAGATTGTAGGACATATTTCTCAGATAATAGGACCTGTTATCGATGTTTATTTTGATACGAAAGGACAGGAGTCGGAGAAAGTATTGCCGAAAATATATGATGCATTAAAAATAGATAGAGGTGATGGTCGCGAGCTTGTTGTTGAAGTTCAACAGCATATAGGCGAGGATACCGTACGTTGTGTAGCCATGGATAACACCGACGGCTTGAAACGTGGAATGGTTGCTGTGCCACAGGGCTCTCCTATAAAAATGCCGGCTGGTGATCAGATAAAAGGTAGAATGCTGAATGTGATCGGACAACCGATTGATGGCATGAAGTCTTTGGATATGGAAGGAGCTTATCCTATACATCGTGAGGCTCCACATTTTGAGGAGCTTTCCACACGTAAAGAGATGCTCGCAACCGGTATTAAAGTGATAGACCTTCTCGAACCATATCTTAAAGGAGGAAAGATCGGTCTGTTCGGAGGTGCCGGTGTAGGAAAGACAGTGTTGATTATGGAGCTTATCAATAATATTGCGAAAGGCCATAATGGATATTCTGTCTTTGCAGGAGTAGGAGAACGAACTCGTGAGGGAAATGATCTTATACGTGAGATGATAGAGTCTGGCGTTGTCAGATATGGCGATAAATTCAAAAAGGCGATGGATGAGGGCAAATGGGACCTTTCTTTAGTCGATCCGGAAGAATTAAAGAAGAGCCAGGCAACACTTGTGTATGGCCAGATGAATGAACCACCAGGAGCACGTGCTTCTGTCGCACTTTCAGGTCTGACAGTCGCGGAGGAATTCCGTGATAACGGTGGTCAGAATGGAGGCGCTGCAGATATTTTGTTCTTTATCGATAATATCTTCCGTTTTACTCAGGCTGGTTCTGAGGTGTCGGCGTTGTTGGGACGTATGCCTTCTGCCGTTGGCTATCAGCCAACTCTTGCGAGTGAGATGGGAGCCATGCAGGAACGAATCACATCAACAAAGAAAGGTTCTATTACTTCTGTGCAGGCCGTTTATGTGCCGGCAGATGACTTGACAGACCCGGCTCCTGCAACAACATTTACACATTTGGATGCGACAACTGAGCTTTCTCGTAAGATTACAGAGCTTGGTATTTATCCTGCGGTTGATCCGCTTGGAAGTACTTCACGTATTCTCGATCCGTTGATTGTCGGTAAAGAGCATTATGAATGTGCACAGCGAGTAAAGGAAATCTTACAGCGTTATAAAGAGTTGCAGGACATAATCGCGATATTGGGTATGGATGAACTGTCTGACGAGGATAAGCTGACTGTAAATAGAGCTCGTCGTGTACAGAGATTCCTTTCTCAACCGTTCACTGTCGCAGAACAGTTTACCGGTGTGCCGGGAGTAATGGTCTCAATAGAAGATACCATTAAAGGCTTTAATGCTATTCTCGATGGTGAGGTGGATGATCTTCCTGAACAGGCATTCTTGAATGTCGGTACAATAGAAGATGTAAAGGAAAAAGCAAAGAGACTGTTAGAGGCTGCCAATGCCAAATAGGAATGATACAGATATGAGTTTAAAGTTAAAGATAGTTTCACCTGAGAAGATTGAATATCTGGGATTTGCCGATAGGGTACTTGTACCTGGAACGTCCGGAAAGTTCGAGATACTAATCAATCATGCCCCTATTATTTCTTCTTTGGAAGAGGGAGAAGTTGAATTCAGTTATGAGGGTGATGTTAAGAAAATACATATTCATGGCGGATTTGTCGAAGTGCAAAAGAATGAAGTCAGTTTATGTGTTGAAATGTAGTAAAGTTTGATAATCCATATGGCGGATGTAAGAAAGCTGAGCAAGCGCTATCTTCGACAAGGTATAATGCTTGTTGCGGGTATGTTCTTTATTTCATTAATAATAATGAGAGTCTGGAACTTATACGATATTTTAAATCCATTGATTATCAGTGTAGCGTTTTCGCTCGTGATAATTTTTTCGGAGGCAATAATATGGAGTAAAATCGCAACAAAAAGTCCGCAGAACTTAACAAGTTTTTATACTGCAGTCTCCGGCTTTAGAATGTTACTTGCTTTAGCTGTAATGTTAATATATTACATCGCAGTGGGGCGTGAGACGATGTTGACTTTTTTCATAGTATTTGTGGCATTTTATTTTGTGCTATTGGTGCATCATGCAATATATTTTGCTAAGGTGTCAAATAAATCCTGATTCTTCGAAAATATGTTTATGAATAGATTTATAATGAGACATATCAGGGCGGTGTTATTGTTGTTGGCTTTAATGCCGGCATTCACTCTGTCAGCTAAAGAAAAATCTGATAATGGATCTGAACTTAATATTCCAGAAATCGTGTTGGAACATCTTTCCGATGCATATGAATGGCATATTGCGACCTATAAAGATCACCATATCAGCATTCCGTTACCGATAATAATACGAAGTGAGGCTACAGGTGAATGGCATTTCTGTACGATTCATAGTCTTCCAGAGAATTTCTATTTTAATAAGGAAATGCATGGAAAGATATATGAAAAGTTACCGAATGGCAATGTTGTAAGGCCGATTGACTTGAGTATTACAAAAACGGTTGCCCAAATATGGTTTGTTGTTATTGTGCTCATCTGTATATTTACATATTGTGCACGTTGGTACAAGAAACATGATGAACGAAAGGAGGCTCCTTCTGGTTTTGTCGGTATGATGGAGATGCTGATAACAACAATTAATGATGATGTCATAAAGCAGTCGATAGGTGAGAAACACTATAAAAAATATTCACCATATTTATTAACGGTTTTTTTCTTTATATTGACGGCAAATGTATTGGGATTGATTCCGTTCTTTCCTGGTGGAGCAAATGTGACGGGTAATATTAATGTTACTTTTTTCCTGGCATTATGTACAATGATTGCCATAAATCTTTTCGGAAACAAACATTATTGGAAAGATATATTCTGGCCTGATGTTCCGGTGTTTCTCAAAGCATATCCCGTTGCAGTAATGCCTGTAATAGAATTATTCGGTGTATTCACCAAGCCTTTTGCATTGATGATTCGTCTTTTTGCAAATATAATGGCTGGCCATGCTGTAATTCTTAGTTTTACATGCGTTATATTTCTTGGTTGGTCTATGGGTGTCGGATATGGACTCGGACTTAATACACTTAGTATAGTGATGCTTCTGTTTATGAATTGCCTCGAGCTGTTGGTCGCATTCATACAGGCTTATGTATTCACATTGCTTAGTGCGGTATTTATCGGACTGGCCCATGTAGATCATGTTTCTGAATAATGAACATTATAATTTAGTATTAATATAAT
>ULVK01050122.1_pt1 | contig 23378 bp, 19 predicted proteins | sample 1959311 | NCBI WGS metagenome assembly ULVK01 (sample SAMEA4835783, study PRJEB28245) | human gut metagenome | biome: gut microbiome; material: fecal sample | place: Denmark | collected 2008 | reverse complement strand
CAAAAATAACTTGTATCTGCTCCGACAAATTCCTATTTATCATAGTATTAGTCTTAATTTTATTTGATATCGGATTGATTATCGCACAGATCTTATTTTGCATTTCTAAAGGTGGAAGAATGACGTCAAACTTTTTTAAGATCTCTATTGTTAATGCTTTCTGCGTGGATCCAATACACATTGTCTCAATTTGGTTCTGTGCCTCTGATGAATTAAACCATAAATATAAAAATTCTGGTATCGTTTTCTCATTACATCTTATCCACGTAAGATTTCCATCCTTGAAATAAAATTCACTTTCATCTACTAACCAAGGAACCCCAAGAGTTCCAACAGATGTTAATAAAATATCTTTAGGTTTTGGGACATCAAATTTTGCCCTTATATCTTCATAACGGTCTCGTAAAATATAAAGTTCTGTGGAAACATCATTTCCATTATGCTTCTCAATTATTTCTTTTCCTCTATAAAACGGGATTCCTTCTGTTTGATATTCTTTTGCAAATATTCTTTTACTCGATGTTATTGAAGCAATTTCGCCAAGTTTAACTAAATTCCATATTGCCATCAGCATTCACCTAACCTATATATCTCCTATGTGCATTCTTAACATTACTCTGTTTCACCATCGCATAATGCAATGTTGTATCTATCTTTTCATGCCCCAACAGCTTCTGAACCTGTTCAATCGGCATACCTTTATCTATTGCTGTCGTTGCCATTGTTCTTCTAAATTTATGCGGATGTACCTTCTCAACCTGAATAGCATTTCCCATTCTCTTAAGTCTCGATTCTACACCACCTATTTTTAGCCTATTATATGGATTCTTTAATCCAACAAACAACGCAGGATTATTATCTATTCTGTCATCCAAGTAATTCTGCAGATGTATCTTTGTCCTCACATCAAAATAAACGATTCGCTCCTTATCACCCTTTCCAAATACAACACACTCTCTTTCGTTAAAATTAATATCCACCCGATTAAGTCTTACTAATTCCCCGACTCTCATTCCTGTTGATGCAAGTATATCAATCATTGCTAAGTCCCTTAACTCTGTACAGCTATCCCTTAACCGTTCCAAGTCTTCATCAGTATACGTTTCCTTTACAGAAGTCGTCACTTTGACCCTATGTATACGTCTTACCGGGCTTTTCAGTATATAATTCTCATCCTCAAGCCAAGAAAAAAAGCTCGACAGATTTCTTCGTATATTATCTATTGTAACCTTACTAACCATATTACTGTTTTGATACTCTGAAAGATAACCTCGCAAATCCTCTGTCGTAACTGCCTTAATATTCTTTCCAATTGAAGCCAACATTTTATCTATTGTATTCTTATAAAATACCAATGTTCTCTCCGAACATCCTTCAAGACGTTTTGCAGCAATAAAACTATCAACCAACACTTCATCAGATTGATTCGAACCCGTTCCACTCTTCAACATTGCTCCCTCTAACACATTCTTTAACAGCACTATCTGATCATTAGATAAATGCGGTATCATTTGACAAAGTACTTCATTTATTATCTCTTGATTCATATCGAAATCCTCCTTTACTCTTTACATTATCGGGAGGATATAATAAAAATACAAAATGAATTATTATCTATTTAATATCAACATCCGTATCTTTCAATTATATGTCTTTCCATTATCTGCAACTTGTGCAAAATTTGCACAAGTTGCATTTTCATCTAGTTCACCTTCATTAAATATATTTCTAAGATGTTTAGTCACAACACTTCTATCCACTTCAAAGAGCTGAGAAATCGCCTTTTGAGTTAACCATACATCATTATTCTGGACTCTAACCTCTATTCCATCTTCTCCTGCATCTCGTGTAAATACTAGAAAATCAACTGTACTGTTTCTTATTTCTTTATCCATCATCAACTATCCTACATTTTACACTAAATACTAGAGCAAATAAAAATTTATCTTTTCAATTCAGTCTTTTTATAGCCATCATCAGCTTATGCATTACATGCTTTGCTCTTGGTTATGCCGTTGACTCTAAGAGCAATGATAAGAAATAAGACAAAAAAGTAACCGCCCTGTCCTGACAAAACTTGGCGGTTACTTTTTTGTAATTGCAATATCAGGGCTAACCGTCTATCGGTAGCACCTTTTTACACTTATATTAGCATTCAACCGCTTTTATGTCAAATATACCGTTTTTATTGTTTGAGTATAATGTATTCTATTACCATTTATCGGAGTAAATTAATGTTTAAACCTATATTTATGAATAACATATTCATCTAGGATATTAAATAAAAACATAGTATTTGTAATAAGACTATCTATATCAAACTTAAACTTTTCTTGCAATGGTTCAAGCTTCTTACCGATTCCATATCGTAATGCCATTTCATTTTTATCAATTTTTTCAACTTCCCCTAAAAAAGCAGTTATTTCTTTTGAATGAGGAATATCTCTTTCATCAAGAGCATTCCACACTTCAAGTACACTATGACCCTTTAGTTTCTCAAATCCCTTTTCTATCTGGCACTCTTTAAGTTTTAACTCTATTGAATGCTTACATGCAAACGCACAAGGAACTAAATAATGAGAAACAATATTACCATCTCTATCTCCAACAATTCCACTATATAAGTACTGTGCTGACTTTAGATAATCCATTGCCATATGAGATAACACTTCTGTTGCATAAAATTTATTGTTTGAAAATTCATCCCTCACCTCGATGGTTCTTAAATGTTTCATAATCCCCACATAAGACCAATCGGCAAATTTATCCCCTGTAAGGACCTTCTGCATCTTATAATCATCTGGAATATTATCAAAAAGCATATTATGATATGATTTTATATTACCATTTTCATCATATCTAGGTCTCAAATAATCACTCCTTTATATATCCAAATCTGCTACATCAAATTCACCTGACATCAGTTTTGGAAGTAGACTATCCCTTAGTTCAACAAGTCTTTTTGATTCCTGCTCATTCTTCTGAATCTGTTTCATTATTGGATCACAAAAACCAGAAAATTTTTTTAAGGTTTCATCATCAGGAATAACTGTAGGAACTATTTTCATAGCTGAACCTGAAATCTCTTTGAATGTTGATCCTGACGCCATATTCTCTATTGTAGGTAATAACTGTTTTAACAGATAATATACGTATGAAGTACCAACATTATCATTTGGCACGACAGACTTAAAGCCCTGATTTGTGCATATCTCATTGGCCGCAATTGCAATATATCCAATAGGGGCTCTTGAGCTAAATAAGACTGTTCCTGCAGGCATCATAGTCGCACTACTTTTCTGCAATCCTAATTCTGTAATATCATTTTCTCCATGTGAAACGAAAACTGCCTTATCTACAGACAAATCCTTTGGTGTAATCCAAGCAATTCCATTGTCAGTATAATATTCTTGATTCGACTTAGATGGCGTTCCACCAGCCACTATGGAGCCAACGTCACTTAGAGTCCCCTCTTTCCATTCGGCTGAAGCATTTTGAATAAATAATTCGTCAAAATATGCTTGTGCCTGCTCCGACAAATTCCTATTTATCGTAACATTCAACTGTAACTTATCATCTATATCACATAATACAGAAACAATTTTATTCTGTATCTCTAATTCAGGTATATCAACCTCTATATCAGAAAATGTATCTCGTGTTATAGTGTCAAACACAGATCCATGAACATTTTTTTGTAATTTACCCACATTATATTTTATTAAATAATACAAATAATCACTAGATATTATCTTTTTCTTGGCTCTAAGACCATAACATGACTGATTAAATGTCATTGGATATGGAATTGATGCAATTTTTCCAACAGTTCCCCTTGCAGAAATTATAATATCTCCTCTATCCAAGAATTTAGTGTTTGAATTATCCAAACCTAATTTAGTTATTTTCTTTTCTGTATCATATACATATCGCAAATCATTGTTGAAATCTTTCACGGACAGCCATGGTATATCCCCCTCCCAATAATCTGGGTTCGAAGTTTTTGGTGTTCCACCACCTATTATGTCCATAATGTCTGAAAGCTTATATATCATACCCAATCGCCCTCAACTTCCTACGAATCTCATCCTCCAACTCATGACTCTTATCAAACAATTCAGACAGTTCCGATGTAAGCCTTGTCATCTTCTCCTCGAACGGCTCGCCATCATCCTCCTGCTCTTCTATTCCTACATATCTGCCCGGAGTGAGTATGAAATCCTGTTTTTCAATATCTGCAATATCCGCAACTGCACAGAATCCCTTCACATCTTCAAGAGTTCCATCGACAAATGCTGTATATGCATCTGCTATTTTCTGAATATCTTCATCTGTGAGCTCTCTGAGCTTGCGGCTAACCATAGTTCCCATCTTACGAGCATCTATGAACAAAGTTTTGCCAGACTGTTTTTTCTGTTTATTAAGGAACCACAATGATACCGGAATCTGAGTTGTGTAGAATAACTGAGTTGGCATAGCAACGATGCACTCTACCAAATCAGCATTTATTATGTTCTTACGAATTTCTCCCTCTCCGCCAGACTGTGATGACAGAGAGCCATTTGCAAGAACCATACCTATCTTTCCTGACGGCGCAAGATGATATATCATATGCTCCAACCATGCAAAGTTTGCATTTCCTGCCGGTGGCATTCCATACTTCCAACGTACATCATCTTTTAACTTATCAGCTCCCCAGTTTGAAAGGTTAAATGGCGGATTTGCCATGATGTAATCCGCGCGCAATGTTGGATGGCGATCTTCAAGGAATGTATCCGCTGCATAAGATCCCAAATCAGGCTCTATTCCTCGTATAGCAAGGTTCATCTGAGCCATCTTCCATGTCGTTGGATTGGAATCCTGACCATATATTGATATATCACTTATATTTCCACTATGCTTTTCTATGAATTTCGCCGACTGAACAAACATACCACCTGATCCACATGCCGGATCATACACACGGCCTTTGAATGGTTTGAGAACTTCCACGAGAGTACGCACAACACATGACGGAGTAAAGAATTCTCCTCCACGCTTGCCTTCCTGCTCGGCAAACATTGACAGACAATATTCATATGTTCGACCAAGAATGTCCTTCTCATTCCCATGTTCAATCATCTGAATATTTGTAAATAAGTCCACTACATCCCCAAGACGCCTCTTATCAAGCTCTGGTCTGGCAAAATTCTTAGGAAGAATATCCTTAAGTCTCTTATTTTCTTTCTCTATAGCTCGCATTGCATTATCTATTATTGTTCCTATCTCCGGAGTATGCGCATTTGCTGCTATATCATTCCAACGTGCTCCTGCAGGTACAAAGAAGATACCTTCTGATGTATATTCATCTACATCTTCCTCGAATCCGTCTCCCTCCTCCATAAGTTCTTTATATTTCTCATCAAATCTATCCGATATGTATTTCAAGAAAATCAGACCAAGCACAACACTTTTATACTCTGATGCATCCAGATTTCCACGGAGCACACATGCCGCATCCCAAATCTGTTTTTCAAAGCCTATTTCAGCAGTATTCTTATCAGCCATCTTCCCTCTCCTCCTATACGCAAATTTTTATTTATCATGCTATAAATTATACACCACGGAATATCAAAAGCAAACAAATAAAACTCCCCAGACTAGCCATTTATGAAGGGAAAATAACAGATATGGAACATCATATAAATGCAAATGAGCCATATGACAGTCAGGCACACATAGACGAACTCTCACGGATACCCGATGATTTCGACGACTTCAAATACAGTGCAGGCAGATTGCAGTTCTAATTGGTAATTTTGATTACCATTATAAAATAGTTTATACGATACAATTTTATCCAAAAGTCCTAATGCAATTGCTCCATTCTCTCCCTGAGTACTTCCTCCTCAGTGTATGTGTGCTTTCCAAGAAGTTTATCTCGTTTTCCGCCAAATGCCTTATTCAACTTGCCAAGATTGAATCCAACAAGGAATGCGGCAATAACAGTACCGGCGCCCACGCTTCCAAGACTATGTATGCAGATCAGACATGTTACGACCGACACAGCCACCATAGAACAGTCAAATCCGATCTTTACCTTTGAAAATTCAATGTGTGTGCCCTCTGAGACAGCCTGCATAACACCCTCCCCGGCAAGTGGGATAAGATTCGCCGGCAGATAAAAGAATATTCCGCCTGCTATGAATATGGTACTCACAAGCATCAAAACAACCCTGACAACTATGTTATCTGTTGATGGCAGAAATGTGGCAAGATAATTGCAGAATGTCGTGAAGTATCCAAATACTACTCCAACCACTATCTGAAGGAGATTTATCGGTTTGAAATTCTTTCGAAGTATAATGATCTGTATAAGCACCAATGCCGCATGGAATATGATCGTTGCCTTTCCCATCTCGATTCCCCATACACATGTCATCGTATATGGTATAGAGCTCACCGGTGACACTCCCAGATTGGATTTGACTGAAAGTGCTATTCCTATAGTCATAATAAACAGTCCAACAAAATACATTGGGATTCTTACCTTCATGTTCTTCATCTCTTACGTTCCTCTTTTCTGTTGTCTTTTTCGCTGCCCTTCATATTGTCGTACACCCTTACAAGAAGTGACTGCAATTCTTCCGTCTCTTCCGCGGTAAATCCCCTCAGTGCCAAAGATTCAACTAAGTCAAACTTCTTATTGAGCATCTCCACATACTCTCTGCCCTTATCTGTCAAATACACGTACAGGGATCTTCTGTCCCCTGACTTTGTACTTCTCTGTATATAACCTTTATTCTCCATGCCACTCAACACAGCGGTTATCGATGCCGGCTCTATATGACATCCCGCCGCGATATCCTTCTGGCACGCCCCATCATGATCCTTCAGATAGTCCAGCACCTTGGGCTGTCCCATGGTGAGCTCTGTATCCTTTATCTGACTCAGCAATGCCTTCTGCACCATGAAATGATCCGCCATCAGCAGATAATGTATGGATTTTGTATGTTCGTCCATATGGATTCTCCTCTCCAGATAGTTATAATTCTAATTATTAGAATGCTAACGATATTATACACATATTTTTACCCATGTCAAATCGAACTTCGGTCACCTCCATACGCACAAAAAAGATCCGGGATCATATGAACCACCCCGGATCTCCAATTATTCTTTATTTTATTGAGCCTTTATTTCTTTATGACTGCTTTCTTTGACACTCCTCTTTTCAGAAGGATTGTCTTATAACTCTTAAGCTTCTTCGACGGAACCTTGACGGTCATCTTGGCGTATGTCCCTGTAAATGCACCAGATCCAACTGTTTTTCCTGTCATCTGTGTATTCTTTATCACTACTGTCCTGAGCTTCTTACATCCATAGAACGCCTTGGCACCTATAGTCTTGACGTTTTTGCCCAAGGTCACCTTTGTAACCTTTACATTCTTCTTGAACGCCGCTTTTCCTATCGCTGTGACCTTAAATGTCTTGCCACCAAGCTTTATAGTGTCAGGAACCACAACTGTCTTGGTCTTCTTGACAACAGATACGAGAGTTACCGTTCCCTTGCCATTCAGGGATGCATTTGTGATCTTGTACTTGTAATTTCCATTTGCATAGATCTTACCCACAGCCGCAGTTATGTCAAAATACTTTGTCTGTGTTCCACTGTAATTACCGATTCCCATTATCACAACTTTTGCCTTGCCAAAGTCTTTATTTGACGAATATGCAACTCTGTAATCCTTGCCCGCTGTGAGTGTCCGCTTGCCGCAGGTAACCTTCACCGCTGGTGTTATTGCTTTGCCTGTATATACAGCCGACTTTGTGATTGTCACAGAGGCTTTACTTATCGCCTGCTTGTTTATTGCAAATGTAAAAGTCTTCGAGCCCTTATATCTGCCCTGACCTTTGACAACTACCTTTGCTGTACCGGCATTGGTATTGCTGCTATATGAAACTATATAGTCAGTTCCCGCATCAAGTGTTCTTCCACGTGATACAACCTTTACGGCCGGTCTTATCGCTGCGCCTGTATATGTAGTCTTGTACGAAGCATTTCCAGTTGCCGCAAATGTAATATTTGCATCAACGCTTATATCCACAACTATCCATGTCCATACAGCCTTAAATGTTATATCCTCTGATACAGCGCCGTATGCAGAATCAGCATTATAGCTTGTTCCGGCTTCATCCTGCCATGCCAGCGCATATCCAGCCCTCGATGTCTTGTAATCAGTACCATCAGACATGGTGATATTTATTTTCGACAGATCAAGAGTTGATCCCTTGTTTACAGATGACGCATACAACTGGTTGCCATTCTCATCTGTGAACACAACCTTTACCATGGTTACACTGTCGCCCTTGCTGTCTACCGGATCCTTGGAATAAATTGGATCTCCACCTATTGACACATCGCCATCAACAATGATCGTTCCATCATCTGACTTTACGCCAAATGAATTTCCACCGGTTGATCCGGATGCATCCGCCGTAACACTTCCACCAACCAGTTTGATAGAATTGTCTGCTGAGATTACCGACTCCCCATCGCCAAGTCCTGATGACTTTGCATCAACAGAGCCTCCTGTGATCTCCACATCCGATGCCGATATTGCCGAAGATACAGAATCTATGCTGTTGCTTCCACCTGCTATCTTCACAGTTCCCGCAGATTCGATTCCCTTACCATCGGACTTTATCTGTATGTTGTCTATCTCAAGATTTCCATCTGTCTTGATCGCAGACGCACCCGGGGTTGTCGCTGATATCTTGGAAGATGTATCCTTTCCAGATACCTTTACATCCGCTGCGTTACTGTTATCGCTGACGCATGTTATACCATCAGCAATCTTATTTTCTCCGCTTACCTTTATGACAAATGTTTCAGAATTGCCCGGACGAACCGTGATCTTCTTTACAGTAGCATTGTCCACGGTTATTCCACTTGCATTTCCGGTATCTACAATTACATCCTCACCATTTCCTGTGATCGTGTAATCCTTATTCTCGGTAAATGAAACTGATATGATTCCACCAGACTGTGATACCTTTACAGTTGGATTTTCCTCACTGTCTGTGAATGCTCCAACATATCTGCTGTCATTCAGTCTTCCGATGTCAATTACGAAAGGATCTGATAAAGGTGTAGTCACCTCAAGTGCCTGGCTGATCTGACCAGCCTTGACATTTGCAGTTTCTTTTACCCTGCCATATACATAATATGTAGTAAATTCCTTGAATCCGGTAAACTGAGCACCATTCTGCCATACAAGCTTTGATGCATCAGCATCCTTTTCACTGGATATTGCATACTCGATCTCACCCACTATACCTGACACCTTGCCGCTGACAGTCACCGCATCAGATGTTACTGATGTCTTTGTCACAGTGACAACTGCGGTATTTTCTCCCTTTGCCACTGTCGCCTTGAGTGTTATGTTCGCTGAGCCATTTGCTGATGATATAACCAGTGTATCGCTGTAGCTTCCGGCACCAAGTCCATTTACCGGTTTTACAACTACTGTTGTTTTATTTCCTGCAGAAATCTGCCCTGCCGGTGATGAAACGATCTGGAATGCCGTTCCATCCTTAAGCTTGGCCTTTACATCTGTAAGGGTTGTCTCCCCGGAGTTTGACAGTTCAATAGCTGCATGATTCGCATTTGAATAGCCATATACGAGGTCTGTCCATGACTTGTCAGCACTGCTACATGACAGCTTTCCAGGAGTGAGCACTTTGACAACACACGCCGCCTTTATTCCCGAGCCATCCTTAGCCGTAGCTGTGATAGTCGCCGTTCCGGCTGCGAGGGCTGTTATCTTGCCATTCTGTACGGATACCTTAGCCTTGTCTGAACTTGACCACACAAGGGATGTATCTTTTGCATCAGCAGGTGTTATCGTTGCCTTGATCTCATCACTGTCGCCCACATTAAGTGTTATGTATGTCTTGTCAAATGAGATTCCTGTAACCTTTACGGCTGGGGGCTCTGACGGAGTCTCTGCGTCTTTCTCAGACGTTGAACCCGTTGTTGATCCAGTTGAGCCAGTCGATCCGGTTGAGCCGGTTGAGCCAGTTGAAGGGTCCTTCGTGTCGTCCTCTGTTGTCATGCCTCCACCTGACTCCCCGCTTATCGTCCTGAGCTCTGACGACACCTCGCTCTTTGGAACTACCTTCTGTGCTGCCTTCTCCTCATCTGTTCCGCTGTTCTTCACATACAGATAAAGTCCGGCTGCCGCACCCACAAGGCCTGCATTATAGTCCAGTGCAACCTCGTTCTGGTTATAGTCCTCTGAGCTATCTACATAGGTTGTACTCGAACCCGCCGGTCCGCCAACCAAAGCGCCGACTAGTACATGTGCTTGCTTTGTATATGCATTTCCAGTTACAGAACCCTGATATCCGCTTGAGGCTCTGTGATGAGGGTACTTTGATGAATACTTGTTGTAACCTACAACGAAACACTTTGAACCAGCATTGTTGCCAAGTATGTACTTCATCTGACCATTTGCCCATGATGAATAATCAGTCTTTCCATATATCGTGTCATACATGAGACCTGTCATCTGATGAGCGGTGTTATATCTTGCCGATCCCCAGCTGTCTATCAGACAGAAGTTGTTATCTCCTGACTGTGTCTTGCTCGCTATAAGTCCTGACTGGTTCTCTACAAACACACTCTTCTTTGATGAGTTAGGACTGTAAAGCAGAGCCGCCTGAGCCACATTGTTCCAGCAAAGAGCCCAGTTTGGATTTGTTCTGCCACCATATACATTATTGTATTTTGTTGCATATGTTGATTTACCTGTAGCCTTGTACAGAAGAGCCGCCGCGAGGGCATAGTCATCTTCCCATGAATCTGAGCTATAGAAACCTGATGCCGGACCCGAGCTGTTCTTCTTAGCCTTAGTATCCGCATATGTGAAAAGCTTCTCCGCATAGGAAAGCGCTTTCTTATCCTTATAATTTATATAATATGCCGCAAGTGCCGCCGCTGTCTCTGAAACGATATCTGTACACGTATCCGAATCAGATGTGAATGTTGCCTGTCCACTTCTTGATGACTGCTTTTCCGGAGCTCCCCAGTATCCATGATCGACATTTCCATCACCGACATGATAACAGAAAGCCTGAACCGAGCCATCACTTCCAAGGACTGTGCATCTCTCGAAATAAGCAACGAATCTGTCCATGATCCTCTTATAGTGTGCCTCTGTAGCAGTATCCGCAAATGCCTCGGCAAACTCCATGTGCGCAAGTCCTAGAACTGTAGCCGAATATGCCTGTGGCAAACCAAACTTGGCATGATCTCCCGCATCATGGTATCCACCGCTGACATCCACAGTCTTTCCATTATATGTTGTTTTTGCATCCTCAGTATGGCAGTTTGATCTCCAAGAAAACTCACTCTTTGCAGATACATCACTTCCGCACATATTCGCATCATAAAGATACAGTGACTCCTGAAGAAGCTTCGCATAGTTGTACTCAACATCCGTATTGATCTCACCTGTATTGTCCCCGGCTCCGCCAGATGATGATGAAAGTGAACCGATAAATGAGTCAAATGCACCTGACTGTGAGCTGTAGTACACCTTGACACCTGTTATAGACACACCGTTTGCCGTACCTGTGTAGCCAAGCTTTGAATAGCTCACGCTCGAACCTGCATTTACTGCACCTGACTTCTTGGATGTGTTTGGATATATGTACAGCTTTCCATCACTGAATACACCCTTGAGGGCTGACCAGCTGCTGTAATCCTTAACTGCAGTTACAGAGCCACTCACATCAGCCACCGCTATCCAGTCTGCTATGTATGAATTGCTCTTGTTATTTATCGTTATCTCTGTCTCGTAGTAGCCGTCTCCCTTGGCTGTTCCATCTCCATCAGCAAGACTTGCGGTTACGCTTGAACTTGTGTTTCCAATTGAATCAAGGTCCGCACTGCCTGATCCGCTGTCGCCTGAACCGCCTGACTCCCCTGATGAACCACCAGAGGTGCTCTTTGTTCCTGAGAGAACCGCTGACACGATCCTGAATTTGATCGTGCTGTTTTCCTGAAGATTGGCAACCTGTATTCCAAATGCCACCTTCTCCGTGCTTGTTGTGCTGATAGATGACAGATCAAGTACGGTCTCAAACTGACCGCTCTTGGACAGATCTATCCACTTGTCATTATTCGACCATGAAGAACCATATGACGCAAATGGCATAACTCCCGCATTCTGTCCACTTGCAGCGGTAAATGTGTCAACCGCATATGTGATCTTGAGCGTCTTATATCCCGCATCCGCAATAGCCTTCATGGATGCCAGATCTGATGAAGGCGAAAATCTGATCTCCGCCTTTCCATAATCACTCCACTCATCTGTTGCCGCAGTCACCGTCTTCCAGCCGGTGTCCGGTTTCAGATCCTTTGTGATGCTCTCCGCCTTAGCTGTGATCTCCGGCCAGGTTATACTGCCGATGATCATGCATAAGGTGAGAACATATGCTAGGATCCTGCTCGCTGCTTTCTTTCTCATTTTACTTTTCCTCCTTGTACTTCCTTTTTCCTCCTAAAAAATACCCTATTATTAAAAATATAGCACAGAAAACATCTTCATGCGACCCAATAATCCGTCATTATTTATGCGCATAATTACCAATGTTTTCTGTGCTATTTTACCAATACTTTATTAGCAAGTATTCTTTTTGAAGTTTCTATGTCATTTGCCATCTGAGCCTTGAGCTCATCCAGGCTTCCAAATTTCTTCTCACCTCGGATCTGCTCGATAAGCTCCACCTTGATGACCTGTCCATATATGTTCCTGTCAAAGTCGAAGATATTCGTCTCTATGGTGATATTTCCCTTGTCGTTAACTGTAGGATTGTCTCCTATGTTGGTGATTCCCATATAGACTCTGAAAGGATCCTCATGTCCCGTATGCTTCCCCCGGATTATCCTGATCCTTGAAGCATACACACCAGCCGGCGGGTACAGCTTGCGCTCCTCCGGCAGCATATTCGCAGTCGGTATTCCTATTGTCCTTCCAAGCTGTTTACCGGACACCACTTCACCTGTCATACTGTACGGTCTGCCGAGCATCGGAATGACCGACCTCACATCTCCCTCAGAAATATTCTTCCTGATGACAGTTGAGCTGACCACCTCGTCATCCTGTTCCAGCTTGTCTATGACTATGACCTTATATCCATACTCGTCCGCATAGCTTCTGAGGGTATCCACATCGCCCTTTCTGTCTCTGCCGAATCTGTAATCGCTTCCAACCACGACATATCCGGCCCGCATCATGTCCACCAGAACATCTCTGATGAACGCCTTCGGCTCTGTAGCCGCAAATGCATCGTCAAACGGATATTCAACCAGGACGTCAACTCCGGTATCCGATACCACCTGTGCCTTCTCGTCAGATGTGTATATGGTCTTCATATTGCTCACATCAAACACATGATTCTCCCTCATGTCAAATGTGAACACAACGCCCATATATCCCTGTCTCTGAAGCTTCAACACCTGCTCTATCAACAGCATGTGTCCCTGATGGATACCATCAAACTTGCCCAGGGCAACCGCCGTGCGCTCTGTGCTATTCAGTTTTACCTTCTTCGTGTCCTTTATATGAATCATAACTGTCTGTCCTTAATTGCTCACCGGAAACATCTTGAACGGCACATACTGCCTCTTCTCATCGCTGTATTCATACAGTGCCGCAAATCTTCCATTCTCATCGAACACCTTGACATAGGTATCCCTGTGTATCTTATTCTCGGCAAATGCATCCGCACTGAGCTTATTTCCATTTGCCAGAAGCTTAACACCCTTCTCAGCTATATGAAGCTCCGGTATATCCGGCATGAGCTTATCCGTTGTTAATATATGCTGCATGAGTGTCCCGTCATCCCTTGCCTTCTCCACCTCATCAAGCGTCAGACTTTCTTCTATAGTAAAGCCCTTCACCTCGGTTCTGACAAGCTTCTCCATCACAGCACCGCAGCCAAGCTTTTCTCCTATATCCCTGCACAGGCTTCTGATGTATGTTCCCTTGGAACAGCTCACATCAAATGTCACTCTCGGGAGTTCTACTGACTGTATATTAATCCCATGTATCGTGACCGGTCTCGGATCCCTCTCAATGACCTGTCCGGCTCTTGCCAGTTCATAGAGCTTCTTACCATTCACCTTGATGGCTGAATACATCGGTGGGATCTGCATGTAATCGCCTACAAAACTCATCACCGCAGCCCTGACTGTCTTCTCATCAGGATATACATCTGTCACGTCTGTCATGACTCCTGTCACGTCTTCGGTGTCACTTGTCTTTCCGAGAAGCATGGTACATGTGTATGTCTTGTTCTTCTCAGTGAGCAGGTCGCACATCTTCGTAGCACTTCCCAGACACACAAGAAGAACTCCCTCCGCCATGGGATCGAGAGTTCCGGTATGACCTATCTTTTTCTGTTTTAATATACCACGGAGCTTTGCCACCACATCAAATGACGTGAACCCCTGCTCCTTATATATATTGATAAATCCATCTATCATAACTATTTCAAATCCAATCCAAAGTCTTTTACATCAGTCCGCTGTATCAGTACCTGTTCCAGATCACATCTTTTCTGCAATTTATCAGCCAAGCTGTTTCTCTATATCCGCAACTATCTCCGCAACTATCTTTTCCGGATCACCTGACATATTGCATCCCGCAGCCTTCACATGGCCGCCACCGCCGTGGCTGCACGCGATCTCACTCACGTTCACGATATCATTTGCCCTGAGGGATATCTTGTAATTATCCTCACCAGCCTGATACATGAAGAAAGCAACCTCAGTACCTGATGTCAGTCTGAGCTGATCCACGATTCCATCCGTATCCATCTTGCTGGCACCAAATCTGTCAAAGTCCTCCTTTGTCAGAAGTGTATGGGTTATCTTTCCATCTGCAAACTGCTTCATGTTGAGAAGCGCATAGCCCAGAAGCTTATTCTGTGTGAGCGTCTTCTTGTAAAATGTCTCATCTATGACAAAGCTTGGTCTCGCTCCCTTCTCTATCAGGATTCCCGCTATGGTCATGGACTCTCTGGTGGTATTGCTGTGCTTAAACACTCCTGTGTCGTGGACTATACCGGTATACAGACACTCTGCGCACTGCTGGTTGATCTTTTTCTCATCCAGGAGCTTGAATATAGCCTCCGCAGCGGAGCATGCATCACTTTCCACATAGCACACATCACCAAAGCCTTTGTTAGACACATGGTGGTCTATGCAAAGAGTTCTCTTCGCAGTCTCATAATATCTGACAAATGGTGTGAATCTATCCATATCTCCGCAGTCAAGCGACATAAACAGATCATAGGTCTCGTCATCTGCCTCATGTTTTACAGTAGATGCACCATTCAGGAACATAAATACATCTGGGAATTCCTGAAGATATACCTGAACCCTCTTGTCAGGGTAATTGCTTGTAATATAGTTATACATTCCAAGTGTTGAACCTATACAGTCACCATCAGGATTAATATGTCCTGTTATGGCTATGCTGTCTGCATTCTCTATCTCCCTTATAAGATCGTTCATGATATACCTCCTTTTAAATTCTCATATTATATCCTACTCTTCAAACTCATCTTCACTCTCTGAGTTTTCATCTGTACTCTCGTCAGCATCGCCATGCTTTCCGAGAGCCTCATCTATCTTGTGGGACATACTGACACCATACTCTATGGACTGGTCCATGATAAATGTTATCTCCGGTGTATTGCGCAGATTTACAGAATGAGCAAGCTCTCTTCTGATATATCCCATTGCGCTGTTCAACCCTGCAAATGTGGAATCAACAGCATCCTGGTCACCCAGGACACTGATATATGCCTTACAGAACTTGAGATCAGGTGTGACAACCACATCAACGACCGAAGTCATAGGTGATATTCTCGGATCCTTGATCTCACGGCTGATGATCCTGCTGAGTTCTCTCTGGACCTCACCGTTGATCCTGTTATTCTTTACACTGTTTTTTCTCATATCTATTACTACTTTCTAGGCACCTCTACCATCTCGTATGCCTCTATCTGATCTTCCTCTGCAACGTCCTGGAAGTTCTCGAATACCATACCACACTCAAAGCCGGACTTAACTTCCTTGACATCATCCTTGAATCTCTTGAGTGAAGCAAGCTTTCCTTCAAATATAAGATTGCCCTCTCTGGTAATCCTTACGCTGCAGTTTCTGTTGATTGTTCCGTCGAGAACATATGAACCGGCAATGACACCGATACCAGAAGCCTTGTATGTCTGTCTGATCTCTGCGTGTCCGATGACCTTCTCCTCATATATAGGATCAAGCATACCCTTCATTGCTGAATCAATATCCTCTATTGCATTGTAAATGACTCTGTACAGACGAACATCTACCCCCTCGCTGTCAGCCATATCCTTTGCTCTCGCATCCGGTCTGATATTGAAACCGATTACGATGGCATTTGATGCTGATGCAAGAATTATATCTGACTCGTTGATAGCACCTACACCTGCATGTATGCACTTGATAACGACCTCGTCATTTGAGAGTTTTAAGAGACTCTGCTTAACGGCCTCAACTGAACCCTGTACATCTGCCTTGATGATGATCTTGAGCTCCTTGAGGTTGCCGGCCTGGATCTGGCTGTACAGATCGTCAAGTGACATTCTCTGCTTTGTATCTGCAAGAAGCTTCTCCTTACCCTGCGAGATATATGTCTCTGATATGGTTCTTGCTTCCTTCTCATTGTCAACTGCCATGAATATCTCGCCTGCATCAGGAACTGTGTTGAGACCCTGGATCTGTACAGGTGTTGATGGAAGAGCCTCTGTAACTCTCTCACCTCTTGAGTTGGTCATGGCACGTACCTTACCATGTGACGCTCCGACAGCGATGTAATCTCCAACATGGAGTGTTCCCTTCTGTACAAGCATTGTTGCAACAGGTCCACGTCCCTTGTCAAGCTCAGCCTCGATGACGATACCTCTTGCCTTTCTGTTAGGATTTGCCTTAAGTTCAAGCACATCCGCTGTGAGGAGGATCATCTCAAGGAGATTGTCAATACCTTCCTTAGTATGTGCAGATACAGGACAGAATATTGTTGAACCACCCCAATCCTCTGGGATAAGCTCATACTCTGTAAGCTCCTGCTTAACTCTCTCTATATTTGCACTTTCCTTATCGATCTTGTTGATCGCTACTATGATCTCAATCCCAGCAGCCTTTGCATGGTTGATAGCCTCGATAGTCTGTGGCATTACTCCATCATCGGCAGCTACAACAAGGATAGCGATATCTGTACTCTGTGCACCACGCATACGCATTGCTGTGAACGCCTCATGTCCAGGAGTATCAAGGAATGTTATAGTCTGGCCATTTACATCGACAACTGATGCACCGATGGCCTGTGTGATTCCACCAGCCTCACCTGATGTTACCTTTGTCTGTCTGATGGCATCAAGAAGTGATGTCTTACCATGATCAACATGACCCATAACGCAGACTACAGGAGGTCTTGAAACCATATCCTTCTCGTCCTCTTCATCCTCCTTAAGGAGCTCCTCGATCACATCAACTTTCTCCTCTTCCTCAGCTATGCAGTTGTACTCAAGTGCGATCTCTGAAGCCTCGTCAAATGGAAGCTCTGAGTTCACATTGACCATCTTACCTGCGAGGAACAGCTTCTTGATAAGTGCTGTTACAGGAGTCTTTACCGCATCAGCCAGCTCCTTGAGTGTTACAACCTCAGGAAGTGTGATGGTTCTGATTGCATCCGGATCCTCCTGTGGTGCCTGCTGCTTCTTCTGTGGCTTGTTCTTCACATTCTTCGCAAGTCTGCTGATATCAGCCTCGACCTCCTCAGGTGATCTTCTGTTGCCCTTACGTGGCTTGTTCTTATCTCTGTTGTAGTTATCTCTGTTCTGGCTCTTTAAATCCTTACCCGGCATCTCCTTCGCATCGAAGTCCTTGCGGTCTCTCTTGAATGGTGCTCTCTTCTGAGCTGGGCTGTCATCCTCGTCATCCTTGCCAAATGGCATATTGATATGGTTGCTGAAACGGTTGCCACCATCTCTGTTAAAGCCTCTTCCGCCCTGGTTTCTATCGCCATTGCCGAAGCGTCCGCCACCCTGGTTTCTGTCTCCGTCTCTGTTAAACCTTGGTCTGTCACCCTGGCCGTCCCTGTTAAATCTTGGTCTGTCACCCTGGTTTCTATCACCATCTCTGTTAAACCTTGGTCTGTCATTCTGGCCGTCTCTGTTAAATCTTGGTCTGTCACCCTGGTTTCTGTCGCCATCTCTGTTAAACCTTGGTCTGTCGCCCTGACCGTCTCTGCCTACTCTTGGTCTGTCACTCTGATTTCTGTCGCCCTGGCCATCTCTGCCGAATCTTGGTCTGTCACCCTGATTTCTGTCGCCCTGGTTCCTGTCGTTGCTGAATCTGGCTCTGTCTGAACCGCCCTGTCTGTCGTTGTTAAATCTGACTCTGTTACCGTTGTTATTCATCTTGCCGCCGTTTCTGTCCTCCCTGGCAAATCTTACATGATTGCCAGAACCCTGTCTGGCTGCTGAATTGTCATCCCTTGAAGGATTCTGCTTCTGCGCGTCCGCCTTTGGCGCTGCAGCAGGCTTTGCTGTCTCAGGCTTTGGCTGCTCTGTCTTAGGCGCTGCCTTTGGAGCCTCCTGCTTTGGTGCTGCAGGCTTTGGGGTCTCAGCCTTTGGAGCCTCGGCCTTTGGCGCAGTCTTTGCTCCAAACTTAGCTTTAATTATTCCAACCATCGAATCGTCCAGATTGGACATATGACTCTTGATCTCTATTCCCTTTGCGCCAAGTGTATCTATGATATCTTTATTTGAAATGTTTAACTGTTTTGATAATTCGTGTACTCTGATTTTAGCCAAATGTTACACCTCCATGTTTTCATTTACATTCATGTACTTTATGATCTGATTCCCGAATCCCTCGTCAAGTATCGCAATGGATGTTCTCATCTCATTGCCACTGTACTTGCCAAGCTCATCCTTTGTCCCGTACTCATAATAAGGAATCCCATAATAATTACATTTCTGGTCGAAAAGTTTCTTCGTATTGTCAGAAGCGTCCTTCGCCACAATGACCACGTACGCGCTCTGATTCTTAACTGCTTTCTCTACTGAGAAATTGCCACTGCACAGCCTTCTGGCTCTGGCACACAGAGAAATTAACGAGTAGATCTTGTTATTCTTCAATGTCACGCAGCTCCTTGTCTAATTGTTCATACACCTCAGCAGGTATGCTGACCTTGAAAGCCTTCTCAAGTGCTTTGCTTCCAACCGCCTTCTTAAGGCACTCGGATCTCTTGCATATATAAGCGCCTCTTCCGTTGAGCTTGCCGGTTGCATCAACTGCGAACTGCCCGTCATTGCTTCGGACTATCCTTATCAGCTCACTCTTCGGCATCATCTCACGGCATCCAAGGCATTGCCTCAGATGTACCTTCTTTGCCATCTCATCACTCCCTATTCTCTATCATGTGCCACTACATCAATGCAAATGATTACTCTTCGTCGTTTGTGTCTACTGTTTCATCTATGTCAAATGAAGCAGCATCGGCATCTTTATCTTCGCTTACTTCATCATAATATTCATCTTCGTTATAAGGATCAAAGTTCTCATCCTCTGGCTGCTCATCAAAGTAACCCATCTCCTCGGCCTTTGAATGGCTCTTAATATCGATCTTGTATCCTGTCAGCTTGGCTGCAAGGCGGGCATTCTGACCCTTCTTACCGATTGCAAGTGAAAGCTGTGTATCAGGTACTACGACAAATGCTGTCTTCTCATCAAGATCAACTGATACGTCCTCAACATCTGAAGGACTGAGCGCATTGTAAATAAACTCAGCAGGGTTCTCACTCCAAGGAATGATGTCGATCTTTTCACCGTTCAGATCTGCAACGACAGCATTTACTCTGTCACCATTGATTCCTACGCATGCTCCAACTGCATCGACGTTCTCATCGTTTGACCATACTGCGATCTTAGATCTTGATCCTGCCTCTCTGCAGAAGCTCTTGATCTCAACTGTTCCGTCTGCGATCTCTGTTACTTCCTTCTCAAAAAGTCTCTTGACGAGCTCTGGATGAGTTCTTGATACAGTGATCCTTGGTCCTCTGTTTGTCTTCTTGACCTCTGTGATATAAAGCTTTATTCTGTCGCCTCTCTCGTAGCTCTCTCCCTCGATCATCTCTGACGGCTTTAAGAGTGCCTCTGTCTTGTCATCAAGGCTCACATTCACGCTGTCTCCAACCTGTCTCTGAACGATTCCTGTTACGATATCCTTCTCCTTCATATGGAAGTGATCGTATATAGCTGCTCTCTCGTTCTCGTTGATCGCCTGAACGATGACATTTCTCGCACGCTGGGCTGCGATTCTTCCAAAGTTCTTAGTTGTGATCTCTATATTTACTGTATCACCTATCTCGTACTTGCTGCTTATCATCTTGGCCTGCTCCAGTGTTATCTGGCATGCAGGATTCTCAACTTCCTCAACAACCTCTTTGGCTGCATATACATGGCACTCACCAGTCTCTCTGTCCAGTGAAACTGTAATGTTCTCGTCTGTATTGAAATCCTTCTTGCAGGCTGTCTTGAGTGATCTCTCTATAGCCTCAAGCAGAACATCCTTGCTAATGTTTCTCTCCTTCTCAAGCTGATTCAATGCTTCAATGATCTCTGACACCTTTTTATCCTCCTAATATATAAATGCTAATCGTATCATGGAAATATCTTTTCTCGTTATCGTTATCTCTGTCTCATCCTCAAGCTCAATGGTAACTGTATTCTCATCATATGCCTTGAGCACACCCTCGAATTCCTTTGCACCATTCACCTTGGCAAATGTCTTGATCTCCACGACCTTACCTATGCTTCTCTTGAAATCCTTCTCTTTCTTCAGTGGTCTCGTAAGCCCCGGTGAGCTGACCTCCAGTATATAGGCATCTCCTATATAATCATCCTGGTCAAGCAGGTCTCCAAGTGCTCTGTTCACTATCTCGCAATCACCGATCGTGATGCCACCTTCCTTGTCCGCATACACTCTGAGGTAATAATCACTGCCTTCCTTGACGTACTCCACATCAACAAGCTCCAGATTGTTCGCCTCAATGATCGGCATCACAAGTGCCTCCGTCTTTGCTTCAATATCCGCTCTCTTCGTAAATACGACCACCTTTCTGTAAAATATTATCCCCACAACAATTGAGAGTGGGCCAAGGCCCACTCTCATGCTGTAATCTATAACAATCTTACTTATTGTATCATAATTATCAAATAATTCAAGTACAAATATTAACAAATATTTATGCGTTTCTTCTGGCTGCGTCCTCACGGTAATATTTGTCAAGCACCTTGTTCGCCTTCTTGTCGTCAAGAACGCATTTGTTGGACAGTGCAACCTTGACGAGTTCATCCAGTGCTTCCTCCCTAAGTGCCGTGCTCTTGATGTTGACATTTGCAAGCTCTGTGTACGCTCCCATCTTTCTTGTGAGCGCCTCGTACTCCTCTGGAAGCATCCTGTCTATCATATTCCTGATCTGCTTGGATACCGCCTGGCTGTTGCCGCCTGTTGTGACTCCCACCACAAGATCTCCGCGGACGATAACGCCTGGAAACAGGAAGCTGCTGAGCTCCTTGTTATCAGCCACATTTACCATGATGCCCCTGTCATTACAATATGTACCTATCTTGGCATTGATCTCCGGGCGCCTGGTTGCCGCCACAACAATGTCTGCATTCTGCAGTATGTCAAGTGCCACGTTGCTCTCATGTACATTTATTCCCTTTATCGCTTTTATATCATCGCACACCTTTGGCGCAATGACCGCTATCTTCGCTCCGAAATACAGCAGCGAATTGATCTTTCTAAGTGCTGCCTTACCTCCACCTACAACTATTACTTTCTTGCCCTCAAGATCGATGTACATTGGAAAGTATGCCATATCTTATCTCCTCCGAATATTCTATAAATCTAGTCATATACTTACTGTGAAAGCTGCTTAAAAAACTTTCACAGCAAATTATAAATGAGGAATTAAGAAATGGCAATTACAAATAACGTTGGCTCACTAAAAATTCAGATAACGAACAACAATTTCTTTCCCGTCGAGGGTGCTTCCGTATACATAAGCCCTACGGGAATGCCCGATTCCACCTCAGAGGAATTTATCACCGATGAAAATGGTATCGTCATCGACGAAGAGCTTCCCGCCCCCGATGTCGCCTACAGTCTGGAGCCTGGCGAAAACCAGCCATACTCGGAATACAACGTGCTTGTGAACGCTCCCGGATACAACGAGCGCTTCATCTCCGGGGTTCAGATATTCTCCGGTGAGAACGGGATCCAGAACATAGAGCTGACACCATCCGATGGAAGCGATACGAACCCTACCGTTCTCGACGCCCACACCCTCTGGGAGCAGTATCCACCCAAGATCGCCGAGGACATGATAAAGCCGGTGAATCCATCAGGCGGCATAGTGTTGAGCCGCGTCGTTGTACCTGAGACCATAGTTGTCCATGACGGCGCCCCGGCGGACTCCACCGCCAGGGACTACTATGTTCCATATAAGGATTACATAAAGAATGTTGCCTGCAACGAGATATATTCCACCTGGCCTGATGCAGCCATCCGTGCAAATGTACTTGCGATACAGTCATTTACCCTTAATAGGGTCTATACCGAGTGGTACAGGGGAAAAGGATACGACTTTACTATCACGAGCAATACCGCGTTCGACCAGAAGTGGGTCTACAATGCAACCATATTTGAAAATGTCTCCCAGATCGTCGATGAGATGTTCGCCAACTATCTCTCAAAGCCCAACGTTACACAGCCACTGTTCACCCAATACTGCGACGGCAGACGTGTATCCTGTCCGGGCTGGATGACACAGTGGGGGTCAAAATCCCTGGCAGACGACGGTCTTACCGCCATCCAGATTCTCAGATACTATTACGGGGATACAATATACATCAACACCTCGGAGACTATATCCGGTATACCTTCTTCTTATCCGGGCTACGAGCTGACCATCGGCTCAAGCGGTGACAAGGTCTCCCAGCTCCAGAGACAGCTCGCCAGGATCGCACTCAACTATCCTGCCATCGGTACCGTAACCGTCGACGGCGTATATGGTCAGAACACCGCTGATGCTGTGAGAAAGTTCCAGCAGATATTCAATCTTCCGGTTACCGGAGTCACCGACTATAAAACGTGGTATAAAATTTCACAGATATATGTGGGAGTTACGAAGATTGCGGAGAATGTGTAGCACCGCTTCACACACTATGGCATGAAAACACAAAAAAGCTGAAATCTTAATGATTTCAGCTT
>ULVK01039034.1_pt1 | contig 23702 bp, 23 predicted proteins | sample 1959311 | NCBI WGS metagenome assembly ULVK01 (sample SAMEA4835783, study PRJEB28245) | human gut metagenome | biome: gut microbiome; material: fecal sample | place: Denmark | collected 2008 | reverse complement strand
AATCGAATCCATCAGAGGAGAAAACAGCGTATGTGGATCTACGAACAAGAAAAAACGGAAGAAAACCTGTCCTTGCTGCCACAGACGGTCAGCCTGCCGGTGCAGAAAGCAGAGCCTGCTCTGCCGACTGTACCGGAAACTGCACCGGAGCCCGTAGAGCAATTGCCATCAAAAGAGCCCTGCATCCCGGCAAAGCGGCACGCCACCCAGGATTGCTGGCTGCTGGCTGCGGCCTTTCTGCTGGGGAGTTCGGCAGCCGGTGTATTGCAGGCCGTATGCGATGCCCGGCAGGCAGAGCTGCTGCGGTATTATCTGGAAGCGTGGCAAGGGCTGTTTGCACCGGGCAGTATGCAAGGGACGGTACAGCTTTTTAGCATGGAATATCTGGCTCTCGGCCTTGTGGTCAGCCTGTTTCTGGTATTAGGGCTGTCTGCCCTTGGACCGGTGATGATCTTTGGCAGCATGATGTTGTACGGTTTGGGCAGCGGTCTGCTCATGGTACAGCTTTGCACAGCAGGCGGGTGGAAAACAATGCTCTCGGCACTGCTGTGGACAGGCTTACCGGCGGCAGCAGCAAGCGGCTGTCTGTGCTTTTTCGGGGCCTGCGCTTTGCAGGTCAGCAGCCGAATCCACGCCTATTCCTTCCGCAAGCATTCCGGTGGACAAGCCCGCCCCGGGGTGCAGGCACTGCTGGGACAATATCTGCTGACCATGGTAGTGTTGCTGCCGCTGTGCGGTGCGGCGGCAGGGCTTTCGTATCTGGGCAGCCGCCTGTGAACAATATCCTTTTCTTGCGGGTTTTGGTACAGTGTGTTACAATAACAAAAGACCATAAATAAATGAGGGACAGACATGAAACTGAAATCCGTCTATGTATGCTCCAATTGCGGAGAGACAAGCCCCCGCTGGATGGGGCGCTGCCCCAGCTGCGGCAGCTGGAATACCATGAACGAGGACGTTGTTGCCGAAGCTCCAAAGGCAGGGACTCCTGCTGCCAGGCAGGCTGCTGCGGCTCGTCAGGAGGGCGTGACCACCCTGACCGCCCGGCGGCTGTCAGAGATCAGCACGACTGAGGAAAAAAGCCGTATCCTGACCGGTATCTCGGAGCTGGACCGCGTATTGGGCGGCGGTATCGTGCTGGGTGGTGTGGTGCTTTTGAGCGGTGAGCCGGGCGTTGGTAAATCTACTATGCTGCTACAGCTGTGCGGTGCCATCTCTAACCAGCACAGCGTGCTGTATATCACCGGAGAGGAATCTGTCCGGCAGGTCAAACTGCGCGCCGCACGGCTGAAGGTACCGCAGGACAACATCTTTCTGGCGGCAGAAAACGACGTGGATGAGATCTGCGGCCTGATTGAAAAGGAAAAGCCGGATCTTGTGGTCATTGACTCCATCCAGACCATGCGCTGCATGGATATCTCGTCCTCGTCCGGTACAGTCAGTCAGGTGAAGGAGAGTGCCGCGCGGCTGCTGGCGGTAGCCAAAAAGCAGGAGATCCCCATGTTCATCGTGGGTCATGTGAACAAGGATGGCGCGATTGCAGGCCCCAAGGTCATGGAGCATATCGTGGATACGGTGCTTTACTTTGAGGGTGACAAGATGCTGCCGTACCGCATTCTGCGGGCAGCAAAAAACCGCTATGGCTCCACCAATGAGCTGGGAATGTTCGACATGACCGGCACAGGGCTTGCCGAGATCGAAAACCCCTCCCAGATGCTGCTGGAGGGGCGTCCGCTGGGGGTCTCCGGCAACTGTGTAGCCTGCACCATGGAGGGCAGCCGTCCCATCCTGAGCGAGATTCAGGCGCTTGCCACCAAGACAAATTTCCCGGCACCCCGCCGCGCCTGCAGCGGATACGACTATAACCGCATGAACCTTTTGATCGCTGTGCTGGAAAAGCGGGCAGGGTACTTCTTTGGCAATCTGGATGTCTACGTTAACATCGTAGGCGGCATTGCGTTGCGGGATACCGCCTGCGACCTTGCAGTCTGCCTGAGCATGGTCTCCTCGCTGCTGGACCGCCCGGTCAGCGATAAGCTTATCGCCATCGGAGAGGTAGGTCTGGGCGGGGAAGTGCGCAGTGTGCCCAATCTGGAACAGCGCCTGCACGAGGCAGAGCGTATCGGCTTTGAGCGGGCAGTTATCCCTAAGCACAGTCTTGCGCATCTGAATGCCGCAGATTATCCCGGCATGAAGCTGGTTGGCGCAGCTTATATTGCAGATGCCATCAATGCGCTGAAAAACGACCGCCTGTGATGAAACGAGGAACCTATGTCGATCTATCTGGACGAAAGAAACCCCGGTAAGCACGCGCCCTTTGAGGATGCCGCCCCGGATATTGTAGAATATGTGCGGTATCTTGAGGTGATCGCCGGTAAAAGTGCCAACACGGCTTTCAATTATTACTGTGACCTGCGCTCTTTCAGCCGCTTTATGAAGCGCCGCCGCGGTCTTGTGCCAACAGATGCAGAATTTAAAGAAATTGACCCCAAGGGGCTGGACACAGCCTTCTGGGGCAGCATAACAAAAGAGGACATCTACGAGTATCTTTATTTTCTGAACCGGGAATGCGGCAACAAAAAATCCTCTACCGCCCGGCGGCTGGCCAGCCTGCACGGCTTTTATGATTATCTGGTCAATCAGGTCAACCGCTTAACCGAGGACCCTACGGCGGCTATCCGTCCGCCCAAGCAGGATAAAGTATTGCCCAAGTACCTGACGGCAGAGCAGTCCATCTCGCTTTTGGAGAGCACCCAGACCCAGAGCGATTTCCCGGAGCGGGACTACTGCATGGTGGTGCTGTTCCTCAACTGCGGTATGCGTCTTGCGGAGCTGGTAGGCATGGATCTTGGAGACATCGATTTAGAGCAGCGGCAGATACGCCTGTTTGGCAAAGGCCATAAGGAACGCATGGTCTATCTGAATGATGCCTGTGTGGAGGCGTTGCAGTTGTATCTGCGCAAGCGCAATACTATGGAAGGGCTTTCACCCAAGGAAAAAGCCGTGTTCATTACGCGGATGCGCAAGGAGCGTATCTCGAACCGCAGGGTAGAACAGCTGATCTCCGGCGCAATGAAGGCTGCCGGACTGAATGGCTTTTCCACCCATAAGCTGCGCCACACCGCTGCAACCCTGATGTATCAGACCGGCAATGTGGATATCCTCACCCTCAAGCAGCTTCTGGGTCACAGCAGCGTTGGGACAACGCAAATTTATACGCACCTGCAAGAATTTCAGGTGCGCTCTGCCATTGAAGAAAACCCGTTGGGCAAGGTACTGCCCATAAAAGCCGCAAAAGCGACCTTGGATACAACAGAAATGGCAGGGGAGATGCCACCTGAAAATGCCCCGGCGGGAGAGGACGATTCTGAGCCGTCCGGCCCTATGGCGGCCTTTGAGGGCGCTGCACAGGATGGCTTCCGAGCAGATATCTCGGCAATGTCTGCCGAAGAAACCGACGACTCATCGAACGATACTTAAACCACTAAGATCTTATAACCTGAATAGCGCTTGAAACGATGCAAAGGCCTATGACACGATCCGGCTTGACCGGATTAAAGTCATAGGTCTTTATAATTTACATTATAAGCAGTCAGCATCCATACATAAGAAACGATCTGGTCGAAACACGCAAAGTAATGTCTACACAAAAGCAACTGAACAACCACAGCCGTAACATGAAATGTTATAAAGCAAGCGCATAGAGATGCTTGCTGGAATAAAACTGCTAGAACAAAATGAATTACTAACGAACCAATGAAGCAGCGCATAACGCGGAAAGCATCTGAAAGTGCGAGACAAATAAAACCATAAAACATGGTAAAAAGTGCAGAATGTGCAAAGCGGTTGAATCAAGCCTAAAAATGAGCCAGCTGGGGCTGAAACGCCAAAAATCCGGGAAATGGGTATTTTTCGCTTCCCTGAGTTTCGCATAACGTGCATTATACGAAATAGCTATAATCAAAAAACAGAAGCTGCCCTTCTCTCTTTCTGTCAGATTTCCGGCAGCTTTTGTGGATGCGTTTCAGTTTGCATACGCCTCCGCTGGACGTATTACCAGTACGTTCAAGTGTTTGACTTCTGCCTGCGATGGCTGTTCTGGTGCGTTACCAGTCATGTTATATAAGCAGTATCGCTTCTTCTGCTTTGGTGATGCGATGCTCATTTCAATGGCAGCGGTTCTGTGCCAAAGTACGCACAGATGGCTTCGTAATAAATACGCGCCACAGTCTTGCAGCCCTCCTCGCTGCCAAATCGCTCTACATCCTCGGCGTTTGTCACAAAGCACTGTTCTGACAATACTGCCGGACAATCCACATCTTCCAGCAGCGTAAAACTGCGTTCGTTCCGCACCTGTGTGTAGGTGTTTTCCACCAGCTGCTTCTGGTCGTTTTCCAGATAATAAATGTAACGCACTCCCCCACGTCCGCGCAGCTTTGCGCCGATGCTTTGCATTCCTCCGGCCAGCAGCCGGGCAAAATAAAAGCTCTCCTGATGCCATGCGCGCCCGGGCACTGCCGGATAGCACTCAAAGCCGGATGCCGTAGAGCCGTTGGCTGCGGAGTTGCCGTGGATGGACAGCAGTAGCTGCGGGCTTTGGGCACTGGCGGCGGCTGCACGTTGGGCAGGCGTCGCGGTTACTTCAAAGCTTTCCCGGATCTGCAAAGGGATGTAATTCGGATCCTGCTCTAGCCACTGAAGCAGCGCAGCAGCCGTTGCTGCGGTGATCTGTTTTTCTTCAACTACTCCCCTTGCGCCCGGGTCGCTGCCGCCATGTCCGGCGTCTATTGCCACCCGGTACGGCGGGTCGCCCACCACAGGACGAAAATCATCCTCTGATGCTGAGACTGCGGGTTCTGCGGGTGCGTTCAATTCCAGTGCCGCCTTCCATAAAAACAGGCCGAAACAGAGCATCAATGCCGCAAAAACAAGCAGTAATCCATGCAAAATCCGACGCTGGGCTTTGCGGCGGTTCGTTTTGCGTTTACTATGCTTATTTGCGGGTCTGCGATGACTGGTTGGCATAAAGTTTTACTTCCTGTTCGTTTTACATTTATAATACGAGTATACTCGCCTTTTCCCTGCACTGCAACAAAAAAAGACTGCCAATTTTTCAAAAGGCAGTCTTTACTGGGTTATTTCAGTTCTACAACCGTCACGCCGCTTTCGCCTTCGCCGTAACGGCCAAGACGGAAGCTTTTTACCATGCGGTTACCGCGCAAATGCTTATGGATGGCGGTGCGCAGTGCACCGGTGCCGTTGCCATGGATCAGATAGACCACCGTCTGCCCGTTCAGGATGGCGCGGTCAATAAAGGAATCCACCTCTGACAGCGCCTCGTCCACCGTAAGCCCCAGCAGGTTGCACTCCATTTTGGCGGTGCGCTGTACGCGCTCTACCCTGCCGTTGGGGCGGTTTGTATCACCGGTCAGGCGGGAGTACCGCTGCTGCGCTTTGGTCTTGAGCGCAGTGGGTTCTTTTACCAGCTTTTCCGGTTGCTTCAAGCCCTTGAGGGGTACCTTGGTCTTAATAATACCGGCACGCACCAGCACATCGCCGTTTTTGTCCGGCAGCGCCAGAACGGTGGCCAGTTGGTTCAGTTCTGCAATGCAGACCTCCTGCCCCACCTTTACCTCCTTCAGCGGCACAAACTCCTTAACGGGGTTATGCACCACCTCTGTACCGGCAAACAGCTTTTCGGTCTCCTTTTTGGCAATCTCGCGGGCGCGCTGTGCCTTCTGCTGGGCGCTCATGCGCTCGTCCTTTTGCAGCTGGCGCAGTTCATCGGTCAGCGCGTAGGCCTGTGTTTCCACCTGCTGTGCCAGTGTACGTGCCTTGGCACGGGCGGCTTCCAATTCGTTTTCGCCCTGCTGGATCAGCTCATCCCGCTTTTTGCGGGCGGCTTCCAGCTGATGAGAAGCTTCGTTGCGTAGCTGCTCCACCTCGTTCTGACTTTCCTTCAGCTGCAGCTTCAGATCATCCAGCTGCCCCAGAACTGCATCCAGACGTTTATCCTCGGCAGACAGATGCTGCTGGGCAGCCTCGATAACACGGCTGGGTATCCCCAGCTTTTCGCTGATCAGGAAAGCGTTGGACTTGCCCGGTACGCCCACACTCAGCTTATAGGTGGGGCGCAGGGTCTCCAGATCAAACTCGCAGCTGGCGTTGACCACGCCCTTAGTCTCCAGCGCAAAAACCTTCAGTTCCGCATAGTGGGTGGTAGCCATCAGCAGTACGCCACGGCGTCGCAACTCCTCAATGATGGCAACTGCCAGTGCGGCACCCTCGGCAGGGTCGGTGCCGGCGCCCAGCTCGTCCAGCAGCACAAGGGTGTGCGGCATAGCCAGTTCCAGAATACCGGTAATTTTTTTCATGTGGCCGGAGAAGGTGGAAAGGCTCTGCTCAATGCTCTGCTCATCGCCGATGTCTACCAAAAATTCATCAAACACGCAGATCTCGCTGCGCTCGTCTGCCGGGATCAGAAAACCGCACTGTGCCATAGCGCACAGCAGACCGGCGGTTTTCAGAGTGACCGTTTTACCGCCGGTGTTCGGGCCGGTGATGATAAGAGAATCATACTCCCCGCCCAGTGCAATATCCACAGGAACGCACTTCTGCGGGTCGATCAGCGGGTGGCGGGCACGGATCAGGTTAAAAGAAGAATCCGTCCGCACAGCGGGCTTGAAGGCTTTCAGTTCCAGCGCAAGCCGCGCTTTCGCCAGTAGGATGTCGATTTCCAGCATGGCCTTGTAGCTGTACTGAAACTGCGGCTCAATAGCGGCCACCTGTGCGGTAAAGGCCACCAGAATGCGCTCGATCTCCTGCGCCTCCTGTGCACGGTATTGCAGGATGCGGGCATTCGCCTCCACCACAGCCTGCGGCTCCACGAACACCGTAGCGCCCGTAGAGGATACATCGTGGATGATACCGCTCACTTCGCCGCGGTATTCGCTCTTGACCGGCACAACATACCGGCCGTTGCGCATGGAAACCACGCTCTCCTGCAGGTATTTGGAGGTATCCATGTTGCGCACCATGCTTTCCAGCCGGTCGCGGATGCTGTTTTCGGTGGCTCGGATCTTCTTGCGCAGTTCTGCCAGCGTGCGGGAGGCGGTATCCGCCATGGCGTCCGGTGCCAGAATGGCACTTGAGATCTGCTGCTCAAGGCCCGGCTCCGGTGCCAGCGCGTAAAACAGATCATCGGTCGGCAGAGCATCGTGCTCAGAGGAGCCGTACCAGCTGGTCAGGTGCTGAAAATTACGCAGCGCACCGGCCACCATCAGCAGCTCGCCCATGGAAAGCACGCCGCCCTTTACGGCACGGGCAGCAAGCTGGCTGACCCCCTCTACCCCGCCAAAGCGCGGCGAGCCGTTTTTAATCAGCAGGGTGTTGATGGCGTCCGTCTGCTCTAGTGCGTAGCGCACCTCGTCCGGGTCGCACTGCGGCTCAATGGCCAGCAGCATAGCACGGGCTTCCTTGCATACGCAGCCCTCCGCCGCACGCGCAATGATCTTATCCAGTTCTAATGTTTTTAAGTAGCTTGTTTCCATACTGTTCCTTTTTGGTCAGGGCAGCACGCTTTTCAAAAAGGCATAACTCTTCAGCGGCTTATCCAGATGCGTCAGGGCATAGTTTTCAGCCACTGCGGAAAGCTTTGCCAGACTGCCCACAGAGATCTTGAATGCAAATATTTTTTTGTCCTCTACCAAGCAGATGTGACGCAGTGCAAACAGCGCAGCCTTGTCCAGATTGCAGTTCTTGCCTGCCTTTGCGGCGCAGGCTGCACAGAGCAGATGCCCTTCCTGTGCGTCCAGATAAAAGGCATCTCCTTCATCGTAGGTGCCACAGTCCCGGCAGCAGACAATCTGCGGCATAAAGCCGCACTCACTCATGGTGCGCAGCTCAAATACCGCCTTGATCACCCGCAGGTCGGTGCGGTGCTCGCTGATCATATACAGGCTGTTCAGCACAAGCCGCAGCTCCCGGGCTGCTTCCTCTCCAGTAGGCGAAAGCGCAGCAGCCATCTCGGTAAGATACATAGCAAGGCTTACCCCTTCAATGGAGGAAGAAACGCCATGGAAGATGTTCTGCACCTCGGCTTCCCGCACGGTATACATATTGCGTCCGGGCACCAGCGTAAACTCTGAATAGCAGAACAGCCCGCAGGCGCTGAACAGCTTGCTTTTCAGCCGCAGACTGTTTGCAGCCATTGCCGTGATAACGCCCAGCTTCGGGGTTAGGATCGTCAGAATACGGTCTGCTTCTCTATAACGGGTCTCCTTCAGTACCAGACCCATGGTCACAAATGGTTCCATCGTCCGTTTCTCCTGCCGGATGCTCGGCGGGCAGCTGCACACATTGTTTGTAATCGAGATAACGGAGAATATTCCCCGTGCAGGCAAAGGCCTGCCAGCTTGCAGCAGCATCCATTTTCAGCACTCCTTCCCTTTCCTGTGCAAAGGCAACGCTTATTTATAGTGTCAGCCTGATTCTAGCACAGCATACAAGGGAAAACTGTCCTGCTTTGGCAGCGCTCAGCGGTTGGAGGGATTCTGCTTAAAGCCGAAATTGTTCAGCAAAAACTCGTTGTCCCGCCAGTCGGATTTTACCTTGACCCAGCACTGCAGGTTGACCCGGCAGCCCAGAAATTCTTCGCAGTCGGCGCGGGCAGCACTGGCGATCTTTTTGAGCATCGCACCGCCCTTGCCGATGACCATGCCCTTGTGGCTCTCCCGCTCGCAGTAGATGTTCACATCAATGTCGATCAGGTCCGTGCCCGGGCGCTCTTTAAAGCGCTCCACCACCACTGCAATGCCGTGCGGGATCTCGTCCCGCATGAAGAGCAGTGCCTTTTCGCGGATGACCTCAGCCACCAGTTCTTTTTCCGGCATATCGGTGTAGGCGTCATCATCAAAGTAATGGGGACCTTCCACGGCGTAACGGCTCAGAGCATCAAACAGCTCCTCGCTGCCTTCTTTGTTGCGCACGCTGATGGTGTAGATTGCATCAAACACACCCAGTGCCTTCAGCTCTGCCTTGCGGGCTTCCAAATCGGCAGGGTCTTTCACAAGGTCAGTCTTGTTGATGACCGCAATGGCTGGGCCGCTGCGGTGCAGCGCTTCCACCAGCGCCATCTCAGATTCGTTCAACGCACCGTAGGGCTCGAACAGCATCATGGAAACATCCACATCCGCAATGGAATCGCTGGCAGTCTTATCCATGCGCTTGCCCAGCTTGTTATGCGCCTTGTGCACACCTGGAGTATCCAGCAGCACATACTGCAGCGGCCCCCGGGTGATCACGCCGGTAATGCGGGTGCGTGTGGTCTGGGGCTTAGAGGTGACGATGGCCACCTTCTCGCCGACCAAGAGGTTCGTCAGGCTGGATTTGCCCACGTTCGGCCGTCCGATGACAGCAACGAATACAGAGGAGGTGTCGTAATGCTCCTGAACGGGTGTTGTAGTACTCAAAGCGAACTCCTGTCTTGTTTTTATGTTCTGTTGCAAAGGGATATCATTCCGTGTAGCTGACCGTGCGGGGCAGACCCAGCTGCAGCAGCACAGCCTCTTCTTTTTCGCGCATACGCATAGCTTCCAGACCGCCGTTTTCGTGGTCGTAACCCAGCAGATGCAGCATGGAGTGAACAGTCAGAAAAGCCACCTCCCGCTGCAGCGGATGCCCATACAGATTGGCCTGCTCCATGGCGCGCTCCATGCTGATGACGATATCGCCCAGCATCATGCAGCCGTTGTTCTCGTCGATATCATACTTGCCGTCCTCACCCAGAGGAAAGCTCAGCACATCGGTGGGCATGGGCTTGTTGCGATACTGATTGTTCAGCTCGGCAATAGCAGCGTTGTCCACAAAGGTAACGCTGATCTCTGCGGGACGATCAAAATGCTCATACTCCAACACAGCGTTGCAGGCGCGGCGGATGAGGATGCGGAGCCCAGAGGGCACCTTGACAGCTTTCTGGGAGTTGGTGATCAAAACTTTGTTGGACATATCGGTCCACTCCTTTCAAAGGGTTATTTAAAATTCTTTTTGTTTTCTTTATTTTCCGCTTCGGCAGCCGGATGGGCGGCACGCTCGTAAGCCTTTACGATTTCCTGCACCAGCCGGTGGCGCACAACGTCCTTATCGGTAAAGTAGCACTGTGCAATGCCGTTCACATCCTTCAGCACCTTCAGCGCGTCCACCAGACCGCTGCGGGTGCTGCCCGGCAGATCGATCTGGGTCACATCGCCGGTAACGACCACCTTAGAGCCTACGCCCATACGGGTAAGGAACATTTTCATCTGCTCCGGGGTGGTGTTCTGCGCCTCGTCCAGAATGATAAAGGAATCATCCAGTGTGCGACCGCGCATATAAGCCAGCGGAGCAACCTCGATGATCTGCTTTTCCACCAGACGCTCGTAGGTCTCTGCGCCCAGCATATCAAACAGACCGTCGTACAGCGGACGCAGATAGGGGTCTACCTTCTGCTGCAGGTCGCCAGGTAAAAAGCCCAGCTTCTCCCCTGCCTCCACCGCCGGGCGGGTCAGGATGATACGGGAGACCTCCTTGGCCTTAAAGGCTTTTACCGCCATAGCTACGGCTAGATAGGTCTTGCCAGTACCCGCCGGGCCGACACCGAAGGTAATGGCATTGGAACGGATGGCGCTCAGGTATTCCTTCTGTCCCAGCGTTTTGGGACGGATCGGGCGTCCCTTGACCGTGACTGTAACAAAATCCTCGGTCAGCTCCTTTACCCGCTTCTCCGCGCCATCGTGCGCCAAACTGATGCAGTAGTGCACAGTCTGATCCTCCAGCGGGGTGCGGTTCTCGATCAGAAGAAGCATTCCCTCCACGGCTCGGTTCGCTGCCGCCACGTTGGCAGGCTCACCGGAAATGCGCAGCTGTGTGCCACGGCAGACGGCGGTGACAGAAAACTCTTTTTCCAATAAGCGAATATTCCGGTCGCAGTTGCCAAAAACAGCCGCTGCGATCTCTACACTATCCAGTTCAATACACTTTTCCGCCATGGAGCTCCTCCCGAATTGCAGAATTTGATGACTATATTGTACCACCAAAATCTTCAGAAGAAAACTATGAAAAGTGCACAAAATATTTTCCTACATTCCATCGGTTTTTCCATACGAACTGTGTCTTAAAGCTTTTTGATGGCTTTTTTTCGAAAACACTTGACAAAGTATATCGTGAGACGATATACTTTAAGTACGATATATCGGTTGACGATATAAAGACGTCTGATAGAATCCATGGAGTATTTCAGTATGGAAAACCTTGCATTGACAGAATCGACCTATTATATCTTGTTGTCTCTTTACCATCCGCAGCACGGCTATGGCATCATGCAGCAGACAGAGCAGCTTTCCGGCGGCAGAGTCCATCTTGCCGCCGGGACACTGTATGGTGCATTGACCTCCCTGTGCGATAAAGGCTGGATCCGTCCCCTGCCCGCTGAGAGCGGCAGCCGCAAAAAGGAATACCAGCTTACCGCAGAGGGCGTACAGATCTTAAAGCACGAGCTTGCCCGCTTGCAGCAGCTTGTGGCCAATGGTGAGAGCATCCTGAAGGAGGAAGCCTTATGAGGGAAAAGAAAACCGTTTTCAAGCTTTTCTTTGTGTGGGATTTTGAAAAAGAAGAGCGCTGGCTGAACGAGATGGCACAGGAGGGCTGGGTACTGGATAACACCGGGTTTTCCTTTTATACCTTTGTACGCTGCGAACCGGGCGAGTATATCATCCGCTTGGAGATGAACCCCAGCATTGATTACCGCGCCTTTGTAAAGGAGCTGGGTGCAGAGTATATCGGCGGCTGTGTCAACTGGGTGTACTTCCGGCGGAAAGCGGAGCTTGGCAGCTTTGAGCTGCTCTCGGATATCGACTCCCGCCTGACGCACCTGAGCCGCATCGACAGGATGCTTTCCCTGATTTGTCTGGCAAACCTGATCATGGGCGTAACAAACTCTCTGAATCAGGCTCGCTGCGGCTGGCTGAACCTGTTGTGCGCAGCAATGCTCTCCTATGCACTGGGGCGTATCCACGGCATGAAAGCAGCGCTGGAAAAGGAACGCAGTTTGCACGAATGATTTGTCAAGCCCTTCTTTGACACAACCGCAGAGAAAAAGCTGGCGTATCTTTGGATAAAAAGACAATGGCAAACCGATCTCCATCGTGATACAATAGCAAGCGTTGTGTGCCGCCGCCCGGCGGCCGTTTATACTGCTTGAAAACAAAGGAGAAGGAACCATGGAACAGCTTTTTCTGATGCCCGGTGAAGAACGATACGAGCGCTTCAAGGATGGCAACGGTGTTCCTAAGGTGCACTACTCCTACTGCTCTATGCGCGGTGCATTCTTTGACTGCGAGAGCCGCAGTCTTGAGGAAGCCCAGCGCCTGTGCGAAAACTGGCTTGTGGGGCAGGATCGCTGCTACCGCAACTAACATAGAACCTTAAAACCCCTGCCGTATTTGCAGACCTTTCCGCAAAACGGCAGGGGTTATTTTTATATAGGTTTTACTGCCACACCTGCGCACAGACAAGCTCCAGTACACTGCCGGCAATACAGCGGGATTTATCCGAGATCAGGAAGCAGTTGGAAAGCTCTTCCCGCCGGGGGTCGATATCCGCGATTTTAAAACCCGGTGTGACCGGATAGCCGCTGCGCAGCAGTCCGCGCAGGATACCGGAAATTTGTGCAGTGACCGGGATATCTTTTCCCTCCGGGGTGCGGATGGTAGCAATAACTTCACCCTTCTCTACTAAATCTCCGATCTTGCGCACATTCATAAAAACGCCGCCAGCCTGTGCATGGATCACCCGCTCTGCACCGTACCCGCCGATGACGCCGGGGATGCCGGTATTGGGGATTGCGCTCCCTTCCCGGATAATCCTGCCCAGCCGGTGGCCGCGCTTGGTCTCCACCACGACGTCTACGTCCTGCCCGGCCACAAAGCCGGGACCAAGGGCAATGGTCAGCGGTGCCATATCCCGATGGGTGCCAAGGTTGCGCTTGGCTAGAATGGCGTCCACTACGACCTCCGGCTTTGCCCGGGCAATACAGGCTCCCTCCGGGTCAACGAGCACCGGAACAGCGCCCTGCGCCCAGACGGACTGTGCCTGCTCTAAAGCTTCAATGCGGACGGCACGCAGTTCTTCGACCGTGGCTTCGCCTTCATACACTGCTTCACACAGGGCAACCTGACGGCGAATGGCTGCGGGTTTTGTAGTTTCCAATACCAGCACCCGCAGCCCGGCGCTCCACAACCGGTGGACGGTACCGGTGGCAAGGTCGCCGCCGCCGCGCACGATAATTAAGGCATCCTTTTTCATTTTGCTTCCTCCCCGGGGAAAAGTGTCTGCAGCAACACCTCCATGGAGCCGCCGCAGGCAGCAATGGCTGCGTCCTCGTTTTTGCCGTCAGCCGAAAGCTGTAAGCATTGCAGGGCGGGCGCAGCCTGTGCCAACAGCTTCTGAGCAGCCTGCACCGTGTAATGCTCCATAATGCCGCCGCCCACGCTGCCAACGGTACTGCCATCAGGCAGAATAAGCATTTTTGCGCCCACATCCCGCGGGGTGGAACCATGCCGTGCAACGATGGTCGCCAGCACCGCCGGAGTGCGTGCATTTTCTGCCTGCACCATTGCATCCAGCAATGCGATGGGATAACCCTCGGTCTGAGGGCGGGCATTCTTGACCTGTACGATCTGCGCCAGAATGGAAAGTGCGATCTCCGCAGCCGTCTGCGCCCCGATGGCAAGGCCGATGGGTGCGCAGAGCGACTCCACTCGCTGGCTGTCCAACCCGGTCTCCAACAGCTGACGGCACACCAATGCGGCACGGCCACGACTGCCCATCATGCCCACATAGGCCGCAGGCTTTTGCAGGATCAGGGTAAGGCAGTCCAGATCAAAGGCGTGGGAGCGGGTCAGCACCGCAAAATAGGTCTCTGCTCCGCCGGGCACATTCTGGAGTGCCTGTGCAAAGGGGGCGCAAAGCACGGTATCCGCTCCAGCGGCGTGCAGCTGCTGGGCAAATTCTTCCCGGTCATCTATGGCAAGCACCGGCAGACCGAGAAGCTTTGCCTGTTTTACAAGGGCAACAGCCACATGACCGCCGCCGCAGACCACCAGCTGCGGCACTGCACCAAAACGCTCGGCAAATACCCGCTGCCCGTCCAGTGTAAGAAAGCCCGTAGCGGTACAGTCTTGCAAAGCGGCAAGCTGACACTGCAAAAGCCAGGCGCTCTGGGTCTGCCACAGGGCATCTCCGTCCCGCAGCAGCAGCTGACTGCCAGCCTCTGCGCCTTCCAGCACGGTAGCCAGCGTATAGCTGCCGGTCTGGTTTGTATCTTGCAGAACGTCTGCAAGCGTTTGTCTGTTCATTGGTGTTTCTCTCCCTCTGTTATTGCTCCACAGGCGTTACCTTATCAAACCGTGTTTCGTCCAGTTCTGCCTGCCAGCTTTGCCAGTCCTCCGGCAGCATACGCCATGCAAGCCCGCACCCTGCCGAGATCTCACGCGGCAGCGGAATCAGCCGCCCGGGCACCTGTCGGACATGGCATTGCTTTTCCCACTCCATAGCTTCTAAGGTGGTACGGAAGGAAAGCACGATATAGCTTCGTTTTATTCGCATAAAAGCTCCCGGGCAAGTGCGCAAACTGCCTGCGCTGCCTGCTGTACCTCCTGCTCCGTATTGAAATGGGAAAAGCTGAACCGTACCACGCCCTGCTCAGCTGTGCCAAGGGCCTTGTGCATCAGCGGAGCACAATGCGCCCCGGCACGCACGCAGATGCCGTAGTCCTCCCACAAGATATCTGCCACCCGGGCAGAATCCTCCTGTCCGATGTTCAGCGCCACAATGGGTGCACGGGGCTGCATGGTCATATCGCCGTACACCGTTACACCAGGTGCAGTGCTCACCTGCTCATAAAACAGGCGGGCAAGGGCGGCTTCCCGGGCAGCAAGGTTTTCTACGCCCTGCTCCAGCAGCCAGTGCACCCCGGCACATAGCCCTGCAAGGCCATGCACGTTCAGCGTGCCGGCCTCCAGTGCAGTAGGCATCTGTAAAGGGTGTGCTTCGTCAAAGCTGTGCACACCGCTGCCGCCCACAAGGAGCGGCGCGATCTGTAACCCGGGGCGCACATAAGCACCGCCAGTACCCTGCGGTCCCAAAAGCGCCTTGTGACCGGTAAAGCAGAGGGCATCGATGCCAAGCTGCTGCACATCAATGGGCTGTGCACCGGCAGTCTGGGCAGCATCTACGATGAACAGCAGACCGTGCCGGTGGGCAAAGTCTGCTGCGCAGGCAAGGTTGGTGCCGTTGCCGGTCACGTTGGAAGCTCCCGTCACCACCAGTGCCCGGGTGGTTGGTCGCAGCAGCGTTTTCCACTGGTCGTAGCAAAGCCGTGCAGCGTCATCCACCCCGGTAAAGGAGACCTCTACTCCCTGCGCCCGCAGCCGGTACAGCGGACGCAGAACGGAGTTATGCTCGCATACCGTTGTGATGACATGGTCGCCCGGATGCAGCACGCCGTTCAGTACTGTGTTCAGCGCCATGGTTGCGTTGGCGGCAAAAACAATGCAGGAGGGGTCTGGCGCATGGAAAAGCTCTGCCAGCGCCAGACGGGTGTCCAGCACGATCCGTGCGGCGTGAAGGGTAGGCTCGTGTGCGCCGCGCCCGGGGTTGCCTGCCGTGTGCAGTGCCTCCAGAATAGCCTGTTCCACCTGCGGTGGTTTATGCAGAGTTGTGGCTGCGTTGTCCAGATAGATCACGGCTTTACCACGTTCCCTGCCTGCGTCAGCTTTTCGGCAATTGTATACATATTGGTCACGCTGCCCACAGCCAGCTTCTCGGTAAGGCCGTAAAAGTTCAGGCAGGTGCCGCAGGTCAGGATCTCCACGCCCTGTGCTTCCAGTGCCTTGAGATCTTCCAGCATGGCAGAGCCTTCACAGGTCAGCGCCGCACCGCCGTTATAGAACAGGATGGTCTTGGGCAGCTTGTCCTGCTGGGTCAGCGCAAACACAAAGGCCTTGAGCAGGGTCTTGCCCAGCTCCTCGCTGCCATCGCCCATAACGGCAGCGGAAATAGCCACCACCGTATCGGTGCGGGCATCCGGTGCGCATACAGGGGCTCGCTCTGCCGGGGCGTCTGCCGCTTCTCCCAGTGTGAACAGCACACGGTATTTGCGCTCTTCCAGCTTTTCAGCACTATACTGATAGCCCTTCTGCTGTGCCATCTTGGTCAGGTTCTGTACGGCGATCTCGTTGTCCACCAGTACCTCCACCTGTCCCGCGCCCTGCAGCTCAGAAATCGCCTTTTTCGCCTTGACGACCGGCAGCGGGCAGGCATCGCCCAGTGCATCTACTTTAATAAACTCAGCCATGCTGATTACTCCTCTCATTTGTCTATTACAGTGATCTCGATTTCCTGCTTCGGCAGGATTTCTCCCACGATGCTTGCAGGCAGACCTGCGGCGCGCAGTTCCTGTTCCAGTGCCGCTGCATCCGCCGGGTCTACCGCCAGCAGCAGCCCGCCGGAGGTCTGCGGGTCGAACAAGACCTCCTCCATGGCAAAGCTTACGTTTTCAAACCGGACGAACGGCCCGGTATGGTTGCGGTTGCGCTGCCCGGCGGCAGTGTACAAAAACGCATTCGCTGCTTTTTCTGCGCCAGGCAGCACCGGCACGGCATTTGCGTGGATGATGCAGGAAAGTTTGCCGCCCATCATCTCGTGCAGATGGCCGAGAAAGCTGAAGCCGGTCACATCCGTAGCAGCATGGACGTGATACTTGCGGCTGAGTTCTGCCGCCGTTTTGTTTAAGGTGGTCATGGAGCGGATAGCTGCTTCCATCTCCTCCGGGGCGGCCTCACCTACGCGGTTTGCCGTGCAGAGCAGACCCACGCCTAAAGCCTTGGTCAATACCAGCTTATCACCGGGCACGCCGGTGTCGTTCGTATACATCCGGCGCGGGTCTACAAGGCCGGTCACGGAAAGGCCGTATTTTACCCCGCTGTCCGCGATGGAATGCCCGCCCGCAAGGCTGCCGCCGGCTTCTGCCACCTTTTCAGCACCGCCGCGCAAAATTTCGCCCAGTACGTTCAAGTCCATATCCTCCGGGAAACAGACCAGATTCAGTGCAGTCTTTACCTCGCCGCCCATGGCGTAGACATCGCTCAGGGCATTTGTGGCAGCGATCTGCCCAAAGGTGTAGGGGTCGTCCACCATCGGTGGAAAAAAGTCCACGGTCTGCACCAGCGCAATGTCGTCCGTAATGCGGTAGACTGCGGCATCATCCCGGCTGTCATAGCCGACCAGAAGATCCGGGTCTTTTTCGCCCCGGGGCAGCTTTTCCAGAATACGGCTCAACACTCCGGCACCCAGCTTTGCGGTGCAGCCGCCCCCGGTACAGAATACGATCTTATCTTCCTTGCTCATGCGCGTTCTTCCTCTTTGAAATGCGTCAGCACGCACGGTATGCCCTGCTGACGCAAAAGCTGTTGTATTTGTATGCCCTGCTGCTGCAGTTCCGGCGTATCAACCTGATTGAGCACAGCGTAAAACTCCCGGTCACCCACCGCCTTGCGGCCGCCCTGCGTGCTTGCAAGCAGCTGCGCCAACATGGCCGGCGTAAGGGGCGCATCCGGCGCAGCCGCTAAAAACTGTGGACGGATGGTTTCATAGCGGAAGCAGACCTCCCGCAAGGGCTTGCCCAGCGCCGAAAGCCCTGCTACCGCCAAAACGATATCGTTTTGGCGCAGCAGCACAGGCTCGTGCGCCGCCGGAACCTTGCAGGGGTGGTGCTTTGCACCGTCCGCTTCTATAAATACCGCATCTGCCTGCGCCATCCGGCGCAAAAGCTGCTGCGGCGGCAAAGTCAGCTTCCCGTTTTCTGCCGGAGTGCCGATCACTGCGTAGTGACCCGCTTGCCACAGAGTTGTAAGCGCTGCGTCATCCGGTGCATAGTAGGCTGCCGGTTGCCGGATGTGGGTGGTCGTCATCACAACCACCCGCCAGCCCTTGCGGGCACAGTGGTCTGCCATGGCATACAGCAGGGTGGTTTTGCCCCCGCCGCCTACCAGAGAAACGATATGCCCTTTCTCTGCCAGAAACGGAAGCTCTTTTTCGTTCAGCATCAGCCTTTACTGCTTGGCTGCAACTGCCATAGCGATCTGCTCCGGGGTGATGGGCAGCTCGTAGAAGCGGGTGCCGATGGCGTTGTAAATGGCGTCCGAGATGGCGGGCAGCGGCGTATTGATGACCACCTCGCCGATGGACTTTGCACCAAAGGGGCCGTTGGGCTCGTAGCTGTTCTCAAACTCCACATGGATGCGGCCGATATCGTTGCGGGCAGGGATCTTGTACTGGAACAGAGAATTCTCTTCCGGGTAGCCGTTTTTGTCGTAGGTGATGTTTTCGGTCAGGGTCATGCCGATACCCTGCAGGATGCCGCCTTCGGCCTGCACCCGGGTCAGGTTGGGGTTGATGGGAGTTCCGCAGTCCACGCAGGCATCAAATTCCAGCACCCTCACCTCGCCGGTCTCGGTATCCACCTCTACCTCGGCAGCGCCCACCATATACGGCGGCGGCGACAAGGGCGAGGTGTGGGTCTCGGTAAATTCCAGCGGGATCTTATGGCCGAACTGGGAAGCAAAGGCGATATCGGACAGAGTCTTTTGGCGGGTGGGGTCGGCGCTTTCAAACACGACCTTGCCGTCAAACTCCACGGCATCCGCCGGGCATTCCAGCAGCTCTGCGCCCAGCTTGCAGATCTGTTCCCGCAGCTTCATGGCACACTTTTCGGTGGCCTTGCCGGTGACATAGGTGGTGCTGGAAGCATAGGAGCCGGAATCGTAGGGCGAAGAATCCGTATCCGCGCCAAAGACGGTAATGTTATCCAGCGGGCAATCCAGCACCTCGGCGGCGATCTGCGCCAGCGTGGTGTCGCAGCCGGTGCCCATATCGGCAGCGCCGATCATCAGGGTATAGAACCCGTCATCGTTCAGTTTGAGGGTAGCGCTGCCCACGTCCATACCGGAGATGCCGGAGCCCTGCATTGCCATACCCATGCCCACGGCACGGATCTTACCGTTGCCCATATCCCGGGCAGGATACTTGTGCTCCCAGTCGATCATCTCGCGCACCTTGAGCACGCACCGGTCCAATGCACAGCTGGTATTTACCGCGCCGTAGTAAGCGGGCATCACATCGCCCTCCTGCACGGTGTTCTTCAGGCGCAGTGCAATGGGGTCCATGTTCAGCTTGTGTGCCAGCTCGTTGACCGCAGATTCCACCGCAAACAGACCCTGTGTAGCGCCATAGCCGCGGTATGCACCGGCAGACATATGGTTTGTATATACCACATCGCTGACAAAGCGGAAGGCCTCGGCCTTGCCGTACAGCGGGATGGACTTGTGACCGGACAGACCCACAGTAGTGGGACCATGCTCGCCGTAAGCGCCGGTGTTGGACAGAGTGTACAGGTCGATGCCCTTCACGATGCCGTCTCTGGTAGCGCCCAGACGGACGTGCATCTCCATCTCGTGGCGCGGCGAAGAGGCCGTCTGGCTTTCCACCCGGCTGAAGATGAGCTTGGAAGGCTTTTTGGTCATCCATGTCACAAAGGCCGGGTACACCTCGCTGACGGCGGTCTGTTTTGCACCAAAGCCGCCGCCGATGCGGGGCTTGGAGACACGCACCATGGACTTTGGAATGTGCAGTGCATTGGCGATGTTGCGGCGGGCATGGAACACGATCTGGGTAGAGCTGAGCACATTCAGCCGCCCATAAGTATCAATGGAACAATAGGTGCGGAAGGTCTCCATCATGGCCTGCTGGCAGGCCTTGGTGTGGTACACATGGTCGATGACCACATCGCACCCGGCCAGCACATCGTCGATATCACCATTGCCGCATTCATCATGAGCGCAGAGGTTGCGCTTATTGTCGGCACCCACGGGGGCAAGGCTCTCCCAGTTGTCCTCCGGGTGCACAAGGATGGGGTTATCCTTTGCGGTGTGGAAATCCAGAACAGCTTCCAGCACCTCGTAGTCTACTTTGATAAGCTTGAGCGCCTTATCTACGCACTTTTCATCTTTACCGGCTACGATAGCCACCACATCTCCCACAAAGCGGACGTGGCGGTCAATCAGCAGACGGTCGTAGGGGCTGGCCTCCGGGTAGGTCTGGCCGGCCTGTGTGTAGCGGCGGGCATCCTGCGGCACATCCTCCCAAGTGAAGATGGCTTCGATGCCGGGCACCTTTTTGGCAACAGCGGTGTTGATGCTGCGGACGATGGCGTTTGCATGGGGCGAGCGCAGCAGCTTGACGATCAGGCAGTCCTGCGGGATGATATCATCCATATAAACAGGCTGGCCGGTGACCAGCTGCATCGCGTCTTTTTTGCGGAACGGTTTGTTGACGGTTTTCACTGTGCGCCCTCCTTCTGCTTTTTCCATGCCAGAAAGTTCATGATGCCGCGCAGCTGGCCTTCGTAGCCGGAGCAGCGGCACAGGTTTCCGGCAAGGTATTCCTTCACCTGCTCTTCAGTGGGGTACGGCTGCTCCCGGAACAGAGCCAGCGCGTTCATGATAAAGCCCGGGTTGCAGAAGCCGCACTGCTCTGCGCCCTGATCTGCGATAAAGGCACCAAACTCGGCGGCCTCCTGCTGTAAGCCCTCCAACGTGGTGATTTTATGCCCATCGGCACGGGCTGCCAGCACGGAGCAGGACAGCACAGGCTTATCGTCCATAAACACGGTGCACAGACCGCAGTTGGAGGTCTCGCAGCCGCGCTTGACGCTCTTGCAGCCGTGTGCGCGGACAAAATCGATCAAAAGCATATCCGGGGCGATCTCCTCGGATACCCGGACACCGTTCAATGTAAGTGTGATCTGCATTTACTTTTCCTCCTGCATTTTACGCTGTTCCAGTTCCAGCACCGCGCGCTTTGTCAGCACGCCTGCCAGATGCCTGCGGTACTCGGCGCTGCCGCGCATATTGGAGCCGGTAACGATCTGCGCCTTTACGCTTTCCGCAAACTGTGCGGCAAGCTGTTCTGCCGCAAGGGCAGGCTCTGCCGGGAGCTCGAACCGCACAGCGCGCAGCGGACGCGCACCAATGGCGATGCGGTAATCTCCGGTCTCCAACCGGGCAGCGGCGCAGGTCAGCACCGGAATATCGGTCTGACTGTTGCGCACCGACTGGTAATAGAGCTGCATCGGTGTCTTTTTTACGATCAGCCGCACCAGAACATCCCGGTCATAGGGGCGCTGGGCATATTCATGCAGCGGCAGGATACCGCCTTTGTACAGCTCTACATCACAGTCCATGGCTAGGAACATGGTCAGCACATCCGAAAAACCGAACCGGCTGTAAATGCTGCCGCCCACGGTCGCCAGATTGCGCAGCTGTACGCCCACGATATGGCGCACAGTCTCCCGCATAGAACCATGAGTATAGGCGGCAAGCCCCGGATGCTGTTCCAGCTGGCGCAGGGTGACCATAGCGCCGATGGAAAAGCTGTCCTCGGTCTCCTCAATGGTATCCAGTCCCAGACCGGAAAGGTCGATGGCGGTGCCGACATTGATGGTTTCCATCTTCAGCCAGATCATGCCGCCCAAAATGCGGTTTGGTTTTTTCTGGTTCAGCTGCCACGCTTCCTCCAGACTTTCTGCCCGCTTATATTCTCGGATCGTCATCATGTGCAGTACCTCTCTTTTCTATCGCTGCGATATCTCTTCTTTTATTTTAGCACAGCTTTCGGTATAATACTATTATAAAATGCTGCTGAAGGAGTGTTTTTGTATGAAGAAGTCGCTTACGGTCGGCTGTGTGATCATGGCTTCCGGGCTAAGCCGCCGGTTTGGCGCAAATAAACTGCTGGCAGATTTTTGCGGCCAGCCCATGCTCTGCCGGGCTTTTGCCGCCACTGCCACACCCGGTATCGCTGCCCGCATCGTGGTGACCCGCTCGGAAGATGTACAGGCACTGTGCAGGACGCAGGGCGTCCCGGTGCTGCTGCACAGCCTGCCCGGCCGCAATGATACCGTTCGGCTGGGGCTTTCGGCGCTGCTGGAGCAGCTGCCGGAACTGAGCGGCTGTATGTTTCTGCCCGGGGATCAGCCCCTGCTGCGCCGGGAGACGGTAGAAGTCATGGCAGAGCGCTTCTGTCGGGAGCAGCCCGCCCCGGCAGAATGGCAAAAAGAAACAGAACGGGAGATCTTCCGTCTGGGTGCCGTGGCCGAAAACGACCCGGCACCGCTTGTCGGAAGTCCCGTTCTGTTTGGAAGCAGTTTTTTTTCGGAACTGCTCACCCTGCCGGAAAACAAAGGCGGCAACGTGCTGCTTAAAAAGTACCCTGCGCAGGTGCGCACGGTCTGTATTGCAGACCGCGCAGAACTGCTGGATGCGGATACCCCGCAGGTGTTGCAACAGCTGGAAGCCCTTGCCCGGCTAAAAAACTAAGTTTTACTCTGCCATATCGTTCTTGGGCAGCAGCACGTTCAGCAGAATCGCCACAAAGGCGGCCGGAACGATGCCGGACTCGCCGCAGATCAGCTGGAGAGCCTGCGGTGCCTGTGCCAGAATGCCGCTGTTGGCACCCATGCCGTAGCCCACGCCCAGTGCCACGGACACGATGGTCAGGTGGCGCGGGGTCATCTTTTCCTTGGTGATCAGCTGGATGCCGCTGACCACGATGGAAGAGAACATCATAACGGCAGCACCGCCCAGAACGGCCTGCGGCATGATGGAGATCAGCGCGCCCAGCTTGGGGATCAGGCCGCAGAGGATCAGGAACACAGCGCCAGAAGCCAGTGCCATGCGGTTGACCACCTTGGTCATGGCCACCAGACCCACGTTCTGGCTGAAAGAGGTGTTGGGCAGCACGCCGAACAGTGCGGCAAAGGTAGAGCCGAGACCATCACAGATGACGCCGCCGGACAGCTCCTTATCAGAGGGCTCACGGTTCATGCCGCCCTCCATCACGCCAGAGATATCGCCCACCGTCTCCACTGCGGTGACGATGAACATGATCAGCACCGGCAGGATCGCACGGGCATCAAATACCACCTTGACCGGCATCAGCTTGGGCACTGCGAACCAGGAAGCCTGCGCCACCTTGCTCCAGTTGAGCACCCATGCCTTGGTGAACTCTACGCCATCAGCAGTCACGCCAGTGGTGGGCAGTACCAGCCCCATGATGAAAGCAACCACATAACCGGCCAGAATGCCGATGAGGATGGCGGAGGAGCTGAGGAAACCGGTGGTCCAGTGCTTGAAGAACAAGATGACCACCAGCACGAACAGTGCCAGCAGCAGGTTCTCCACAGAGCCGAAGTCCTTGGCCTTGTTGCCACCGCCGAAGGAGTTGATACCTACCGAAATCAGCGAAAGACCGATGGAAAGCACCACCGTGCCGGTGACCACAGGCGGGAAGAACTTGCGCAGCGGCTTCAGGAAAAAGCCCAGCACGCTTTCAAAAATACCGCCGATGATGGATGCGCCCATGATCGCGCCATAGGCCAGCACACCGCCGCCCATCGTGCCCACAACGCTGTTGAACACGCCAATAAAGCCGGAACTGGTACCCATGATAATAGGTACTGCGCCGCCCACGGGTCCGATGGTGAACAGCTGCACCAGCGTGACGATACCTGCCACGAACATGGCGCTCTGCAGCAGGGTGACCTGCAGGTC
>ULVK01016403.1_pt1 | contig 25031 bp, 10 predicted proteins | sample 1959311 | NCBI WGS metagenome assembly ULVK01 (sample SAMEA4835783, study PRJEB28245) | human gut metagenome | biome: gut microbiome; material: fecal sample | place: Denmark | collected 2008 | reverse complement strand
CCGCCCGCACAGAAATACCCCGAATCCGCAAAGAGCGAACGACACCCTACACCCAATCTGCGGCCGAGTTAGGTGATTTCGTATCTATCGAGGACGTGATCCTGCGCGACATCGCCAGCGGGTTGAGGTTCGCATGGAAAGACAGCGGCAATCGTCGGGGGTTGGCCCGAGAACTCGGATTTACGGGCAATGAAAACGAACGCCGCTCGCGGTTCAGCATCCTATCTTCGGACGGTATCACTCCCGAACAATACGCCGAGCGGCTTTATTTCCAATACGGCGGCGGGAATACGGAGCAGGCACATTGGGACATGGACGACAAGACGATCAAAGATGCCGTGCTGGAAGTACTCTCCCGAATACATTCGCCACGACAGGCTTACAACGCTGCCGTAAGGTTGCACAACGACACTCCGAATCCATACGACGATATGGACGAAGAGGATTACGCCCGGATGCAGGAGTATGAAGCCGAACAGGAGCGCGTCCGCACGGAATTATTATATGACGACGCCTTCGCACAATGGGCCGGACAGACGTCGCAGGATCAATGGGCAGAAATAGATAATTTATTCATTGAGGATGCGTCCGAATCTTCAAAAAACACTAACTTTGAAGCGACAGAGACAGCACCTCCCAATCCAGCAAATTATGACGACGAAACCGAAAACGGAAACGGGATTGACACCTCAGCGTTTGGAGCGACTGGCAACGATCGTAGCGAGACTGTCGATGGAGAACAACGTAACGCCCCAGCAGGTGATGATGCGTATCTCGGACAACAGGGCGGCGGGTCGGCCGCAGTTCGACATGGAGGCGGACTGGACGCAATATCCGGCCCCCTCACCGACGACGAACGACGAATAGCGGCCGAGACCGCCGCCGAGATCGAAGCCCGTCTCGACCAATACAGGGCCGAACTGCACACGCTTCGCACCCGCTATGCTGCCGAAAAACGCAATATCGGAACCGCTTACGAAGAGGATAACCAAACAACGTTGTTCGGGCCGTCTCACGAACCTTCCGACGGCGATCTGTTCGACGTGCCGCGCGATTTCTCCGACCGTAATCTCAACGACATTTTAGCTCCCCTGCAAGCGGAAATAGGCCGTTTGCAGGAACGTATCGCCCGTACCGAAGCCTCGAAAAGCAAAGTTATTGCCGAGGCGGTGGAGGCTTATCATGCGCAGGGGACTTTACCGCTCCGAGAAGAACGGCAAAAGGAAATCCCGCAAAACAGCACATCGGCCGAGGATACGTTTCCGCCTGCAATTACCCAAGAATACGACAGATACCTGCATCATGCCGTCGCGTCGTTTCCCGATAAGGTTTTCAGCGTGCTGAACAATGACCTTATCAAAGCCGGATTCATCCGCGACGTGCGGCGGCTGGCCAAGAAAGACGTTCGCGCCGCAATCAAGTTGGTTGCGGAAGCCAACGCTGCGGCTCAAAAATATGCGGGCAAACCGATCCTTACGCCTCGCCACAGCATCCATGCGGAGCTGGCAACCCTTGCCGAAAGTCAGCATCGAACGAAAACCGCGACATCCGACACATCGGCCGAAACCGGACTTTTCAGCCCTACGGAACAAACCCGCCACTCCAAGACCGGCGCTACTCTTTACTCTGTCAAATTGGCAGAACGGATCGAACGAAATGCATTTCAAAGTTTGAAAAAGAGGGCCAAAGAACACGACGGATATTACAGCTCCTTCACTCGCAGTTTTCTATTCGACACCCCGGAAGACGCCGAGGCATTTCGGGGGACAGCACCAACATCCGACGCCACCCGCCCGACATCGGAAGAACAGCCCGCCATCCAACATCCGCTATTTGATAAAGCGGCATTGGTTCCGGTAGATTCATACTCTCCGAAGGCATATAATATGTACCGTTTTTATTCGGCAAGGGCCCGTGAGGGACTGGGATATAAAAAACAAAGTATCGTTCAAAATGACGAAGCCCGCGAACGATTCATCGACCATATCCGTAAATTGGCTGAACAAAGTGCAGACGCCGCTATCCGGTTAGTGGTGGAAATCAATAAGGCAGCAGAACAAGAAGAAGGAAAACCCGTATTTCCGCTCCAACACAGCATCTATGCGGAATTAGAGGAGGTACACGCCCGACAGACAGCGGAAAAACAACAATCGGAAACAGCCGACGATTCCGCTTCATCGGCCGGCACAGCTCCCGAATACGGGGCGCAGAACAAATTGGTAACGACTGAGCAATACGAGGAACTGAAACGACGGATGCGCGAGAAACTCGGACAACTCAACGCCGGCTTCGACCCCGAAATACTCTCCATAGGTGCACAAATGGCCGCTTACCATGTTGAGGCCGGAGCGCGTCGATTCGCCGACTTCTCCCGCCGGATGATCGCCGATCTGGGCGACGTGATCCGCCCCTATCTGAAACCTATTTACACCGCCGCCCGCCAAATGCCCGGCATGGAGGAATATGCCGCGCAAATGGACAGCTACGAGCAGGTGGAGGCGTTCGACATGGCCGATCTCGACAAGGCCGAGAAAACATCCCAGCCGACAGGAACGGGAGCACAATACCGATTGGCAGGAATATACGACATGACGGGGGCTGTCGAGAAAGACACAAACGAGACTGGCAATCTACGCCCCGAAAAGAACTTCCGCAAGGATTTGGAGCGATTCAGCCGTGCTTTCGCCGATGAATTGGGCTGGGAGCACGAAACGGATCGCAAGGGTAAAACCATCTATGCCCAGACCAATATAGCACCGGCCGGCGGCGACGGCTCGTTTACACTTTGGGCACCCGAAACGGATTTGGGCATTTATGTCAGTGTACCCGTCGCACCACAAAGCTACGACAACCGATACGGGTATTCTAATAACTTGAAAATAAAAGATATTATGGGCTTCGGAGAGCCAATATTATGGCGACTGCGAAACAAAGAACAAACCTTTTTACCCAATGGACACAATCGTTATGCCCCGGCAGATATTACCGTCGGCGAGCTGGCCGAACTTGCAAAAAAAGAATTAAATGCTTATCTTGACAACATAACAGCGGCCAAGACGCTCGACCATATATTACAAGAGAATCAAAATACACGAAACGATGAACGACGGGAAAACAGTAGCGAGAAAGACTATCCCGCTTATGGAGACGGAAGCCGCAAAGACGGCGCTTTGGGAACTGGCATTTTATCAGCCGAGAAGCCTGTTGCAACAGTATCGGGAGAATCCGGCGGAATTGCTCGATTCGATAGACCAGACCGTAACACGGGCGATGCGGTGGCGGCAGGCAGCACTCGAACGGGACGAAGATCCGGTAGTAGTGGACGAGTATTACTATCAACTCCTCCGACCGTGTTACTGTCCGGAGGAGCCGGAACAAATACCCATCAGCGAAAAAATGATGCGGGAGATCATCGCCACGTTGAAAAAGGTGGAGAAAGCGAAGTCGCAAAAAACACCTCGTACAAAAACCATGTAATCGAACGAGGACACGACCTCGCTCCGAGAGGCGAGGTTGGCAAGATCAAAGCCAATCTCGCCGCAATCCGGCTCATTAAAGAAATCGAAGCCGAAGGCCGCGAAGCCACCCCGGAAGAAAAAGCTGTATTGGAGCAATTCTCCGGCTGGGGCGGTATTCCAGCAATCTTCAAAATAGCCCATCCCTACCACAACGAACTGCGCGAACTACTGACAGCCGATGAATACGAAGCGGCACGCGCATCCACAACCACCGCATTTTATACTCCACCCGAAGTCATATCGTCGATATGGGATATGGTGGAACGCCTCGGATTCGACGGTGGCCGCATCCTCGAACCATCGGCCGGCATCGGACATTTTTTCGGTCTGATGCCTCTTTCGATACGGTCGAAATCGGATTTGACAGGAATCGAACTCGACGATCTGTCCGGCCACATCCTTCGTGCGCTCTATCCCGAAGCGCATATCCACATCGAAGGTTTCGAGCAGCAGCGCATACCTAACAACAGCTATTCGCTGGTGATCAGCAATGTACCGTTCGGAACGTTCAAAGTACACGATACGTTCGACCGCGATTTATCCTCACGTTTCGAGATTCACGACTATTTCATCGCCAAAAGCATCCGGAAGCTCAAACCCGGCGGATTGGGCGTATTCATTACCTCGACAGCAACGCTCGATCGGAGTGCAAATTTGCGGAATTGGGTCGTAAACGACGGTAATGCAGACTTCATCGGGGCAGTCCGTCTGAATACCGGTACATTCAAAAATACGGCCGGCACCGAAACCTCGGCCGACATCATTATCGTCCGCAAACGCGACGAAGCCGGGCCGGCACCCTATGCCGTAAATATGCAATCGACCATTACGGAACGCGAGGCGCCCTACGAACGAATTATCAAACTGTCGAACGGGAAGGTAAAGACCGAAGCAGCAACGGCACACATGAACTATAACAAGTATTTTCACGACAATCCGCAGTTCATGGCCGGCCAGATGCGCTTCGGATTCGAAAGTGGCGTGGAAATACGCCCCACAGAACAGCGCTGCGTCCCCACAAGCGACATAGACCAGTCCCGCACGCTCGACAGTTTCATATCCGCACTCCCCGAAAATATCTACACATCGGCCCCGGCACCCGCAACGGAGCGAATACCGCAAGCGGTCGAGGCCCCCAACAGTACAAAAGAGAGAGGACTTACGATCATCGACGGAAAACCATATATCGTGCGGTTCGGACAAGCCGTACCCGCCGACTGGAACTCGTTGAAAATCCGCAACCGCAGTAAAGTCGAAGCGTTAGGCGATTACCTGCGGCTGAAAAGTGCGATCACAGAGCTGCTCGATGCCGAACGCAATGATCTGCCGAACATCGAGCAACTGCGAGCCGAGCTTAACGACGCCTACGCTACCTTCACCCGTCGTTACGGGACATTATCAAGAAACACGCGTATTTCATTCCTGCGCGACGACGTGGATTTTCCCTCCATCGCAGCCATCGAAAACGACAAGGAAATCGTAACTCCCGACGGAAAGAAACGACATGACATCCAAAGGTCGGACATCTTCTTTCGCCGGATGCTGGAACCGACACGCGAACTGAAAGCCGACACGCCGAAAGACGCGATCGCCGTATCGCTCTACCGCTACGGACGGCTCGATATGCCCTATATCGCAGAATTGCTCCACATACCACAAGAGGATACAGAAAAAGAACTGCTCGCACAGGAACTTATCTATGTCAATCCGGTAACGGGTCTTTATGAGGAGCGCAACGAATACCTCTCGGGAAATGTCCGCGAGAAACTCGAACAGGCCGAGCAAGCCAATGAAAACGGACAGTTCGACGCCAACATCCGTGCGCTCGTGAAAATTATTCCGATGGATATTCCGCTGCCGCTGATTAAAGTATCGCTCGGCAGCACATGGATACCCATCGCCCTATACGAACAGTTTTTCAAAGAGACGTTCAACGTAACGGCCCATATCGCCAAAACATCGGCCAACAAGTATATCGCCAAAATCTCGAACGAAGGGAATACGGTCGATACCAATATGGGGATTCCGCAAGCGCCGGGGAGCAAACTCGCACTCGACCGGATGAACAAGACGCAGACCTACATCAGTCGCAGCGAATACGACCCTTTGGCTCAGAAAGAAAAGCGTGTCAAAGACCCCGAAGCGATGACGCAGGCCGCCATGAAACAGACCGAGCTGGAAGAACGATTCGAACAATGGATTAAAGGACAAGATAAAACAACGACCGATAAGCTCGTCGAAATATATAACAGAACCTTCAACAGCACCGTCGAAAGACAAATCGACGTTTCATCGTTCGATTATTTTCCCAACGCCACACACACGAAGAAGCCGCGCGAGCATCAGAAAATCGGTGTCATGCGAGGTTTGCAAGGAGCAACGCTGCTGGCACACGAAGTCGGCACGGGAAAAACCCTGACCCTCATAACTACGGCAATGGAGATGCGGCGGCTCGGTATCGCCCAGAAGCCGTGCATCGTCGTACAACGCTCGACATTCAACCAATTCGCCTCCGAAATAAAATCCCTCTATCCGGCCGCCCGTGTCCTCGTTCCGTCCGAAAAAGACCTCACGGCATCGCAGCGGCAGGAATTATTCGCAAAGATCGCCTATAACGATTGGGATATTGTCGTACTCTATCACAGCTATCTGGATGCCATACCGGATGCCCCGGAGCGTGTCAATGAATATATCGACACGCTGATCGCAGAGAAGATGCAACAGCTCGAAGAAATCGAAGCCAATTCTCCGGACAATGCCAAACGGCAGGCTTATGCAATCAAGAAACAGATCGAAGGACTGGAAAACAAGAAAATAACGGATAAAACAGTCAAAGAGGAAGAAAAACTCAAAGCACAGGCCCGTACTCGTGCATTACGTCTGCTCGACCGCCGCACGGACGAGACGATGACCTTTGAACAGTTGGGAATCGACGCTTTGCTGGTAGATGAAGCACATGCCTACAAGAAGCTCGGTTTTACCACCAACCTGCAAAATATCAAAGGTATAGACCCTGCGGCGTCGCAACGGGCGCAGAGCATGAGGCTGAAAACATCTTATATTCTGGCAAATAAACAGAACAAAAACGTCGTATTCGCCACCGGAACACCCATATCCAATACAATGGCCGAGATGTGGACGTTCCTGCGCTATCTGCTGCCCAAACACGAACTTGAACAGTACGAGATCGCCGATTTCGATTCCTTTGCGAACAATTTCGGAAATATCGAGGAATCGGCCGAGTTTGCCACAAACGGCAAATTCCGCGTAGTCGAACGCTTCGCCAGTTACTCCAACGTGCCGGAACTGCTGGCGATCTGGAAGAAAGTCGCGCACACCGTACTCACGGAGGATGTACCGGATCTGCGCGAAGGTGTAGGAACGCCGCGCATTGAGGGAGGCAAACCGAAGGATATACTGCTCGACCAAACGCCTGCGCTGCGGGCAATCATGCGCAGCATACGGGAAATACTGACTCAATACGACGCTATGTCCGGTAAGGAAAAACGTCGTAACTCCCATATCCCGCTGGTCATGTTCGGACTGGCCAAACGTGCGGCAATCGACGTGCGGCTGGTTAATCCCGCTCTACCGGACGATCCCAACAGCAAAGTCAATCATGCCGTGCGCGAAGTCGTAGAAGATTTGAAAGCAACGGCCGATTACAACGGCACCGTTGCTGTTTTCTGCGACGCCTACCAAAGCCGCGACCACAGCTTCAATCTTTTCGTGGATATGAAGCGTAAATTCATCGACGCCGGCATACCGGCCCAGCAGGTCGCTATCATCCACGACTACATAACGGACGCGAAACGCGAGGCGCTCTACAAGCAAATAAACAACGGCGAAGTACGGATCGTACTCGGCACGACCGAGAAATTAGGTATCGGAGTAAATATGCAGGAGCGTCTGCACATGCTCGTCAATCTGGACGTACCCATACGTCCTATGGACTACCTGCAACGCATCGGCCGCATTGTGCGGCAGGGCAATCTGCACCTGCAAATGGACAAACCCGTGCGTATTCTGCGCCTCGGAGTAAAACAAACGCTTGATGTTACGGGCTACCAACGGCTGAAAATCAAGGAATCGTTCATTAAGCAGGCAATGAAGGGCGAGGTTACGGAACGCTCGCTCGAAGAACCCGAAACCGACAGCAGCGACAGCACGAATTTCGGGCAGATGATGGCCTCACTCTCCGGCAGCGCTGCGGCGCTCGCCCTGTCGCTCGAACAGAATAAACTACGCAAGCTGAGAAACGCACGCGACTACTACAATCAACATCAAATATACGTCGCACATGAACTCAAACGACTGCAAAACGTCCTTCAAACAACCCCGCAAATAATTGCTCAAATCCGTAAGAAAAAAGATTTCCTGCGAAGCCTGTTTCCGGACGATAAAGTGGTATCGGTGGAAGTGGGAAAACTCAAAGCCTCCGAGCCGGAAAAAATCGAAGACCTGTTCGTTCCGCTCTCGAAACGCATCGAAGCCGAAGCGGATGCCCTCCGCCAATCACCCGACCGTACACAATCGGACATGACACTCCGCATCGGAATCAACGGCAAAGAGTTCGACATTATAATTGTTTTACGACGGAATTACCTTTCCAATGAAAAGGAGCGCATCAACCGCACGATTTATTACCAATGCAACGAATGGCGCGACCTGCAAGGCGAAGCCGGAGCTAAGATGATTAACGTCATCAGCCAAGTCGAAAAAGTGCTCTCCGGTGAGGAGTACGACGCCGAAATACAGAAGCGGCAGCTCGGAATGGAAACGGCACAACAAGCCATCGAATATTTACAGACGCAGGTCGGCAATGGATTTCCCAAACAAGCAGAGTTGGAGGCGGCAGAAGAACGCATCGCCGAGCTGGAAGAGCAGATGAAAGTGGAACTGGCAGCGATCGAAGCACAGGAGGAAACCGACAAGTCCGGAACCGCAACCATAGACATCGACCCTGACGAATTGATTGACGACAATGCAGGAAACGGCCTCCGCTTCCGCGACGGTGGCAATCCGTTCGGTTCCGACGCCCCGGCAAGCGATGCGGAGTTGGCTCGCCGCGTTCGCCGGATCGCCCGCACGCTGAACACTCCGGTCGAGATTATCGACGACCTCGATGCAATTACCGATTCCGACCCGCTCGTGCAACGTCGTAAACGACACTCAAAAGGTTTTTACGACCCGCAAACGGGACAAACGTTCATTGTCCTGCCCAATATTACGACACTCGCCGATGCCGAAGCGACCGTATTGCATGAAATTGTCGGACACATGGGCTTACGCTCGCTGATGGGCGACCGTTTCGGCGACTTTCTCGATAAGGTTTACAATGGTCTCGATACCGAAGGGCGCAGCCGTGTGGCCGACATTGCCCGCGAGCAGGAGCACCAATCCTCCGGCGCCAAGCACCGCCAGGCAAATACCCGCCGTCTGGCAACGGAAGAATACCTCGCACATTTGGCGGAAGGCGACATCACGCCGAGCCGCTTTGCCCGGATCATCGGCCGTATCCGCTCGCTGCTACGCGACATATTGCGACTTCCGCTGCGTATCGGCGACCGCGACATCGCTTATTTGTTGTGGTTGTCGAAACACCGCCTGCAAAAAACACGCACGGCCGCCGAAGCCGTCGCCGCAACAGCGACCGAACGACGCATCCGTAAACAGCTTTTCGGTCGTTCTGAAAACGTGCGTTACCGTGCGATATTCGACGACGCTACACCTGAAAATATCGAACGGTATAGCATCGAACGCTACATCCGCGAGCATCATATCACCGGAGTTTTACTCGGCGAACATAATGCCGATGACTTCGCTATGCGTGTATATGGACTGCTTGATGACATGGGCCGAGCCATCATTGACCGCATGGGCAATGATCGTTTGAAGGCCATGCGCAAATACCTCGCATTATTCGACCTCCAAAAGCTCACCGATCAAGAAAGCTATCGCAGCATCATCGACGAACTGGTGAAAACCTTACCCCAAGAGACGAAAGAGCAAATCGTGCGCTCCATGCGCAAACACCTCGATTTCGTCCTCTCCGACAACTACCGCACTCCGTTGCGGCGACGCACGATGAAAAGCGAACGACCTCTACCGGAGAATTTCAAATATGCGAGCGAGTATGTCGAAGAATTGCTTAAAAAGAAACGGGCACAGCCCGAAATGGCTCCGCCGGCCGGAATCGAACCGACTGTGATTTACGACAAGCGGAATTGGAAAAGCCGTCAGCAACTCCGGTTCATAGATAGCACTTTACCCGTCGAAAGATTACAGGAAGAAGTCGTGCGGCGCGGAGGCAGCATCGACGACCTCACGGACATACACAAACATTTGAACCACTTGACAAGCATCGCCAAAGTCGCAATCGACAAATACACGAAAGAGTATTTAGACCCCATACTCGACCAAATCGCAGCCATAGCCCGTGAAACAGGCATGACGGAAACACACATCATCGACTACATCACGGCCGAATCGTCGCTCGAACGGCAGGCAACGGGGATTGCGGCCCTATCCCTCGACCCGCGCGATGCGTGGAACGAAACGCTGGCCCGAAGTATCGTCGCAGATTTCCGCCGCCGGGCCGGAGAGATTCCGACACAGCGATTATGGCAGCGAATCAATGCGGCTAACGACCGCGTGCTGGAAATCCTCGTCGAGGACGGAATGTTAGCCCCCGAACACCGCAAGTTGATAAAGGGGCACGGCTGGGACTACTATGTACCCTTACGGGATTATGATTACAACTACCGCGACCAGAAAGGCGAGCCGGTGGCTTTCGATGCGGCCGACGTGTACGACTTCATCGACGACAGTGCGGGGCCGCGCCCCTTACGGAAAGTGCTGCACGAAGCCGAAGGACGTATCGCAAAGCCCCGCAATCCGATCGCTCAAATGGTGAATATCGGTATCGGAGCGATCATCGCCGCCAAAACCAACAGGGCGAGGCAGTCGGCCTTACGGTTGGTGCAGAACAACAGCCGCAATTCGGAAGACTTGTTCCGCGTCGATAAGGTCTGGTTGGCAAAAGGCATCGGCAACAGATGGGTTACGACGACCATAGACCCCGCCGTCGAGGACATCGAACTATCGAAGGCGGCACGTAAGGAGATCGCCCGGCTGAAAAAGGAGATGAACGCGGCACTTCAAGCACACGATGATGAACTGGCCGACTACCTGTATAACCGTATCGAGGAGACCGAACGGTTCAACATTGTCCGCGAAGCCGAATCGGGCAGTCGTTTCGAGCACGAAGGACACTTGGGACATTCTTACGAACGACAGCGCAATGTGGAATGTTACGTGAACGGTATCCGTTATGTGATAACCTTCGCCGATCCCGCCGTGGCGAACGCGATCAACCAGTATAACCGGCTGGCGATTCCAAAATGGCTGGATGATACGGTCGGGAACGCGACACGCTGGCTGGCAAGAGCTTTTACCTCCCGAAATCCGGCGTTTGTCGCAGCGAATTTCCTGCGCGACGTGCAGCACGCCGCGCTGGTACACGCCATCGACAAAGGCGGGAATCTCGAAGGATTCGTGCGTAACATCCCTGCAAGTATGGCCGCAATCACCCGCGAACTGCGAGGCAAGGCCGAGCCGCTGACCATCGCCGAAACCGGGACGCTCGACGTACTCGACACCGCCGATCGGCAGGAACTAATCCGGCAATTCGGCCGCGAACGGGTCATGGACACGCTTTACGACTATTTCCGTGAAAACGGCGGGGAAACGGGGTTCGTACATAGTAAAGACATCGCCGAGGCCGAAAAGGAGATCAAACGTTACGTTGCATTCCGCACGGGGCGTATAGGTGAACTGCTGAAAGCAACGCAGCGCAGCGAACGCGCCGGGGTATGGCTCTCGTATGCTGCCCGCAAAAGCGGTATGCAAGCAATAGGCGTCGCGCTGGAAAATGCCTCCCGCATTGCCGAAAACACATCCCGTTTGGCGACCTTCACCACATCGCTTGAACAAGGAAAATCGCTCCTTACGGCTATCGACGATGCAAAAAACGTTACGGTGAATTTCAACCGTCGCGGTACGGCAACCCGGCCGCTCGGCATGTTCTACGTCTTTTTCAATGCTTCGGTACAGGGAGCGGCACAGGTCGCACGAATCGCCATGCGTAACCGGAAAAGATTTGCACAGGCTGTTGCCACGCTGACGGCGGCTGGATTTCTCGACAGTCTGCTGCTTGATTTCTTCCTCGCCGGAAGCGGAGGCGACGGCCGCGATCTGGCCGTTACGGAATACGAAAGACATAACCACCTCATCATCCCCGGCATGGGAAAGCGCGGTTACTTGAAGATTCCGCTTCCACAGGGATTCCGGGCTTTCTTCGGCATAGGAACTGCCTTGCATGACCTTTACCGAGGAAAACTCGGCTCCGAAGATGCCGCACGCATGATGCTTACGATGCTCTATGAGGACTTCTCGCCCGTAGCTTCGCCCTCATCCAAAGGAGATGCGACACGTGTACTGATTCCTACGGCTTTGACGCCGTGGTACGACATCTGGTATGCCGGAGAGGATGCGTTCGGTTATCCTGTCGGACGCCGCAGCTACTCGACGACGGCAAACTATCCGCTCTCGGAAATGGGACTGAGAAACGTAAACAAAGCGATTTATTACCTCTGTCGAGGGATCAACAGGTTAGGCGGCGGCGATGAGAACACACCGGCCGGACTACGCAAGAACGGAGAAATCGACCCGCTGCTGCGGGGTATCTTCGAGTACAACCCCTCGCACGTCGAACACGTATTGACCTATTACGGCGGCGGAATGGGTAAGTTCATCAAAGACATGGTGCACACCTCGCAGGCGCTATTCACCGGAGAAGAAATCAGCAGCCGCGATCTGCCCGTAATAAATCGCTTCTATGGAACGGCACGCCCCGAAAATCCAGCCGAACGGTATTACACCCTCCGCGACCGTCTGACGAATATCGAAGCCAAATATAAACGCATGGGGCCGGCACTCGACCGCACCGATCCTGCCGTACAACGGAATCTGCAACGTATCGCAATTTTCAAGGCACACCAAACGGCGGTGAACAAGCTGCGGGCGATACTTGCCGATACGCGTCCCAATACCGCAGCTTATGACCGATTACAAGAAGAATTGAACGAAACGATGATGAACGCATTAAACGAGGACGACCATGTTACGGAATATTGATACCCGGCGGTTGAAACTGTTGGCCCAAACGGATAAAAGCGTCGCTCGAACACGCCGCGAATGGGAGCAAGGCACGATGCGCTACGCCGACGACAATCTAACGCTCCTGTGGTGTTGTGCGCGGGATTGGGACGCAATGGACTACCTGCGCAAAGAGCACTCCCGGAATCTGCGATACAAGAACGGCGACCAATGGAGCGACACGGTACCCGACCCCGACCATCCGCACCGGACGATCCGCGAAGATGCGCTGATCTCCCGCAGCGGGAAAGTGCCGCTCAAACACAACTATATCCAGCAATATATCCGTAATATTCACGGACAACTCCTTTCGTCGCCCACGCAAACGGTCGTATATGCCCGCAGTCGCGACGACCAGCCGCTCGGAGAAATGCTGACCAACGCCCTGCAAGCGTGCCACCAGCTCAACAGAATCCGAAAAATAGACATCAACGTTGTTGAGGAACTCTGTCTGACGGGGATAGCCTGCGCGAAGGTACGCTACGGCTATTGGAGTACCAAGAACCGCACGGACGGAAAAATCGACCTCGTGAACATCAACCGGCTATTTTTCAATGCCGACATCGAAGATCCGCGACTGACAGACATCCGCCGCATCGGAGAGCTGCACGACTACACGTTCGACGATTTGGTGCGCAACTTCGCCACATGCCGTGAAGACGTGCAGGCATTACGCGAAATTTATGGCATCTGCCACGACCATACAAAGCTGGAAAACCTCTATGAAAATCACGCCTCACGGCTTCAAAATCTGAATTTCCTATACACGAACGACCTCGGCAAATACCGCGTTATCGAGGTGTGGGAACGCCTCGGCCGCTGGGTACTATACATACATGACTACGCCGACGGAACGGAGGAGATATACACCGAACTCACGATGCAAGAAGTCGAAGCGATCAACGCCTCGCGCATCGAGCAAGGTATGGCCGCAGGGATCGCCCCAGACACAGTGAAACTCATCTACGCCCGTGAACAGTACGAATATTATTGGCGGGTGAAATACCTTACGCCGAACGGCTACTGCATCAAAGAGACCGAAAGTCCCTATGCACACGAAGAACACCCCTACGTGCTTGCGGCCATGCCCGTAATCGACGGACGGTTCAAAGCCGTATTATCGGACGTAATAGACATTCAGCGCTATATCAACCGGCTATTGACCCTTTTGGATTTCATCATCGGAGCCTCGGCAAAAGGGCTGTTGATGGTTCCGCAGGAGTGCATACCCGACGATATGGACATTCGGGATTTCGCACGCGAATACGTCAAAACGAACGGCGTCATTCTTATCAAAAAAGGGGCCTACGACAAACTCCCGAAGCAAATATCCATGAACGGCACCAATATCGGAGCATGGGAAATGTTCGCGCAGGAAATGAACATCATGCAGCAAATCAGCGGACTGAACGGAGCGGTACAGGGGCAAGTTCCGCGAGCCAATACGCCGTCGAGTCTCTACGCCCAGCAAGCACAAAACTCGATGATGAATTTCGTCGTGCTGTTCGAGAATTACAATATGTTCTGCGAGGAACGCGACGAAAAACTGCTTAAAGTCCTCATGCAATACTACACGACCCGTCGATACATCGGCACCAATGGTAAAACCGCCGGAGAGATGGCGAAATTCTACGAGCCGGAAATGGCGCAGAAAATCGAAGATTTTAACCTCACGGCCGCAAAATCGAACGATACGCCCGTATTCCGGCAAATGACCGACGACCTATTGATGAAACTGCTCGAAAGCGGCCGCATACCGCTCGAAATATTCCTCAATAACTGCTCGCTGCCGGGGGCCGACAAACTACTCGCCGAGGTCAAGTCTTTCAACGAACAGGCCGCAGCCGGTCAAATCGACCCCGAAGCCCTTACGCAGTTGCAACAGGCGGCACAACAGAACGCCGACCCGAACGCTATGGCCATGATGCAACGGTATATGGATGCCAATTAACATATCTGCCAAAAATAAATTCACTTTTTTAGCGAATTTTTGAAAATAAGCACTATCTTTGCAATGTAAAAATCAGCAATAATGATTGTAAAATTCCAAAAAGAGTATCTATCGGAATTATACTACGAAGGAAAGTGTAAAGATAAAAAACACCGTTACCAACCGACAATAGTTAAACGCTACAAGCAACGTATAGATATTCTTAACGATGCAAGTTGTATCGAAGCTCTTTATCAGTTACATTCATTGGGGTACGAGGTACTGACTGGAAATAAAGAAGGTATTTCCTCAATCAGAGTGAATGACCAGTATCGGATTGAATTTTTGGTTTCGCACGAAGCCGACGGGAAAGAGCAAATAACGATTTGCAATATTATTGAGTTGTCGAACCACTATAAATAATTGCTATGGGAAATTTAGGTTATCCATACACTCCTACGCATCCGGGAGAAATACTGAAGGAGGAGATCGAATACAGAGGCATCTCGCAGAAAAAATTGGCCGAACAGATAGGTATTTCCTATACGATGCTCAATGAAATTCTGAACGCGAAACGCCCTGTAACCGAAACTATGGCCTTGTATTTCGAGGCTGCATTGGGAATCGAAGCCGAAATGCTTACCAATATGCAGACTCGATACAATATGCAAACAGCTCGCAAAGACAGTAAACTGACGGCTCGATTGCAACAGATTCGGAAGTTGGCCGCAATACTATGAAAAATTATGAGCATAGAGTGCATTGCAGCTAAAAGATTATCGGACAAACCAAGTAAAAGAATCCCGATAAATACTTATCGGGATTCTTTATTCATAAACGTCAATTTGCTATTTTACTTTACAGTCCTAAATAGACAATCTCGTCCTTTGGAAAAATCTTCTAAATAAGAATAAGCTATTTGAATATACTTCTCTTTGAACAAATGTTTTTTTCGAGGAGACCAATTTTGAATCTGTGTAATGGTTTGCGCCAAGTCAATATAAGTATTTTCTTTCCGAACATACGCAACAGACGCGAGAATTTCCAGAGACAAAGCCGATTGAAATCCAGAGATCAATTTTATCAATAATTTCAAACGATCAACCTGTTCCGACTTCAACTTTGTTTTCACATATTCGCTAACTTCCTTCATCGTGCTATATTGCAACTCCAAAGAATCGAAAGCTCCGATCTTCATCTGTTCGAGACCTTTGATATATTTCCCGTTAATGTCGTGCAGAATATATCCGACCTGAGTGCAATAGGGGCCATAATGTCCTGCAACGAATTTCAGTTTGCCAAATGAAGGTTCACCCAGCAATTGCATAAAATATGCTAATTTATTTGCGACGAATAAACTGCTGTTTTCTCCTAACGATTCATAATAAAACAGAGCGTACAGCAACATGGCTCTCGCCGGAGTTAATTTTGCCTCCCGACAATTCGTTTCCTGCTTCAACAATTCGCTGACGGCTTCGTTCGGCTGATAGATATGAATATCCACATTTAATTCCCCGAGATACTTTTCCATCAACTCTTTCACCTTGCTCCAATCCAATCCACCGTTGCCGCATCCAAGAGGAGGAATAGCGATACTTTTTATCCTATATTGATCAAGAACCCGCACCAAATCTTTCAGTCCTTCTTCAATATATTCATATTTGGAACGATGCTTCCAGTCCTTTTTCGTCGGGAAATTAATTATCCATTTAGAATCGGTCGAAAGGTTACTGTCTCGTGTTACCAACAATTTGCCTGGGAAAATGCTGCCCTCTTTACACGCTTGTTGATATACTTGAAAATTATAAGGATACCTATCCTTGAATTGCAAGGCGATTCCTTTACCCATAACACCAACGGTATTAACGGTATTGATCAAAGCTTCGTCGGAAGCAGCCAACAAATTACCTGTCACATAATGTATCATGGATAAAAATAGTTATTTTTGCTATCAACGTATATCGGTATCTCAATGGATAAACGAGATAAAATTGTTTTTACATATGCTTCACGGTCTGCCGTTTTGACAATAATTCCGGCGACACACGAAACCGGCACACAGTCTTTCACCAAAAATTCGGCCTGTTTTCTCCGCATCCGATCCATATTGGCTTCATCATTCCCCCAAAATTGCGTGCAGACGACTTCCCAATCCACATGGGTCAAATCCTTGATGTCATTATAAAATTCAGTAAGTTTATTCTTTGCATGTCCATCGGTAAAGCACCATGCAGGACATTGCGCAACAATATCCTTAATACGACAAACGATATAAATCAATTCGTCCTGCGGTCTTTTTCGGATACCCCGATACCCTGTTTTAATATTCAATAACATCGGAGAATGGCCTCCGAAATAAAACGGAATATAATCCCCTAAATCCCCGCCCGGAGGATCAATTCGAACATGAAAATTTTGTCGCTGTTCGATTAACTGAATATCCCCGATATTGATATATTCAGGATCTTTCATACGACTATTCTTAGTGTACAATCCATGTTTTAGAATGAATTCCAAATTGGAATAGTGGATCATTCTAAAAATGAATTTTGAAGTATAGTCTATTTGAATATCCATATCTTTATATCACAAATGTAAGAAAATTTTAACTTACAAAAAATTTCTATTGAGAAGAATCGCGTAATTTATCTATTGGTATTCAAATAGCGATAATATGAATTATTTTAAGGCCCACCTGTTTGATCCCATCGTCCTGCATAAGAAAATCCCGGCGGATACCGCTGGGATTTAATAAGAAACCCGAAAAGAGCCGGCCTGCATCGATGCGCCTCCGCAAAGCCGGTCTGTCCGGATTTCCCGTCATTTCATATCTTCAAAATCGGAGCATCTCCCCGAAACGTCCGTTTTTCCACAATCGTAAACCCATGCAGAAAGGTGATATTGCTGCGGTGCAGCGTGATCCGAAGGATAAAACCCTGCGGCTGCAAGCCGCAGGGAATAAATCCAATCAATCCAATGAATCGGATGGTCACTTCGCGCCTATTCTTGGACGGGACGCACCGCGAAGCCGTCGGAGCGGTAGTTGATGCTCAGCGGGTAGATGTACGACAAGCGGAAGCTCAGGCTACGGCCGTAGCTCGTCGAGTACGGCACGGCCGACCAGAAGTAGCCGAGGCTGCCGACGCCGTTCACCGCGCCCGCCGAGTAGCTGCGATAGCCCGAAGCCGGAAAGAAGATCGTACCGCCCGCAGTGTCGTAGCTCCCCTCGCCCGTCATCTTGTTACAATAAAACTCCCAACCGAAATTATCGGTAAAATCGGTGGTGGAGGTATAGGGCGAATTGAATCGGGAGCCGAAGTAAGAAGACCCGGAAACATTGCTGCCGTTATACGTAAAGCCCGTAAAGGCGTTCGACGAAGGCAAATGGTAGCCGACGGGCGAAGGATCGTAAATCGTCTTAACCACCGCATTGTCGTTAGCCGTCGTCACCGTATTGTCGCCGCTCCAAAGATTGGAATAGGACGTGGCGCACCAATCGTAGATCGATGAACTGCCGTAATTGTAGAATATATGCGGATGCTGGATGGAAACGCCGATGGCGACCTTGCCGGTTCCCGATTTGTCGAACGCATAGCCGTCGGAATAGCAGCCCTTATCGACTGTGGAGCCGGAAGCGTTGCGAATACCGGCCAACATCGGGTCCTTGCGTCCGAACTGGAAATAAGGCTGGTTACCGGAATTTACGACCGAATGCGATGCCTGGGTGAGCGTTATGACCTGCATGGCACCGGTCTCCGCCTGCGTGAAGCGAACCTTCACGCTGCGGGCGTCGTAGGTGGTGGTTTCCGCATCGCACCAGCCGATATTGACCGGCATCATTTTATACGCTATACCCTGGTAGTTGGTCACGGTCCTGACATCGCTGCCCAGCTCGTAGTCCGTCACCCAGATATGCCAGCTCCACATGATACGGCTGTCCGTGTCACGCACGGCCACGATAGCGTTGCCCTGCTTGATCGTCGCTTGCGGCACGTCGAAGGTCAGGCTGTGCTTGTCGGACGAAAGCCGGACATTCGTCACCAGATTTTCCTCGTCCTGCCAAACGAGTACGGCATCCAGGGGCGTACACCCCGCATTGTTATAGATATAGGGATCGGTGATAGCCGCATCGAGATGGTTTACGAAGGTCTTCAATACGGATGTTTCGCTGGACTGCGAAGTGTAGGCCGAAGCGTTCGTACCGCCGTCCTTGATAGCGTTACCATAGACCAACGGCAGGGAGTACTGTCCCGGGGCGTTGATGACGTAACAGTTGGCGGTCCGCATCGCGGTCGTGCCACCGGAGGTCGAAAGATCGTACGTGCCGCTGACAGAAGCTGCCATTTTCAAAGTTTCGTTATGCGAATTGGAAGTGACACCCGTTTGAGCCGCAATCGTAGCCGAGAACGACGTGGCCGACGTACCGCCGTTGCCGCTCGCGGTAAAAGCTGTGAGCCATTCCGGACGGGCGATCACGTTGTAGCCCCCGCTGCCGTCATCCTCGACAAATTCGGCGGTCCAGGCCACCGGAACGGTTCGCGTAGCATCGCCCGGACGGGAAACGGCGGCATAGCTGGTCACCGAATAATTTTCGCTGCCTCCGGCATAGGTAAAATCGGCCGGAGCCATCACGGTAAAAGTCGGAGTGATTACGATGCTCGACGTCGAAATCCGGTAAGTGACGGTTCTGCCCATCGGCCATTGGCTGCCTGCGATAGAGGCGGTTAAAGTTCGTTGTGTCGAAGTCAGGTCGTCCGTATAGACGACCTCGATCGAAGCGCCCGACGGAAGCGTCTGCGGCAACATCATGAAGGTCGCTGCGACAGGAGTGATCTCCTGGTCCGCAGACCCGTCCACAGTAGCCGCAAGTGTCTGCGAAAAGTCTGTCGTAGCGCCGTAACCATTCCACGAATCGGAACCCATCGTATGCGAACCGGAACCGTAAACGCCCTTGAGCGTGATTTTCGTAATGCGCCCGGACATCATATCGTCGCCCGTAGTGAAGCGTACGGCAGTGAGCGCGTGAGCGAAACTCAACGGAGCCGCCGCAGCGGTATTGCCGGCCATCCCGGAGGTAGCAGCGACCAGCAAATCCTGCTGGTCGGCGACGGCTGTCGGGACCGTATAGGTGATCGACGGAGTACCGGCCGACGTCTTATCCGAAAGAACGATCCCCTGGCCGCCGTAGGGCGCGTAAGCGAAGAAACGGATGTTGCGTCCGGCACCGGGCCAGTAATAGGAGGTCGTCCAGGACGATGCTTCGGTCACCTCGACATCGTACATATAATCCGGCAAGCAGGAATCCTCGCTCCAAGTCCCCGTATAAACCGAAGCCAATACGCCGAACGAATCGTAAAAGGTCCCCGTTTCGACGGGCGTGGCACGCGTCTGCAATCGGTCGGTTTGCACATTCGGGTACGGTGCGGCGATTCCGTCGGCGACCGAGGCGTGCAGGAACAGCGTGTCCGCAGGGTTTTCTCCCCGGAGCGAAAATACTTCCGCGACGTTTTCCGGAGAGACAGCGCTCTTCTCTTCCGACTCGGCAGCACCGCACCGCAACTGCGTATTCCAGCCGTCCGCTTCGGCGACTGCGAAACGAAGCATATCACCGTGCAGTTCTCCATCCACTGCCGGGTCTTTCGAACAGGAGGTCGCAGACACGACTGCCACCAGAGCAAATACCCGCAGAAAATTGCGTAACGGGAAAGTTGCAAGAATCTGTTTCATAATTTACATTGACATTATATAATTCACGCGTTTTTCGGCCGAGCCGAACGGTAGCTCTGCGGCTACCTCAAGTGATCGGGAAGGGACAGAGGAGGGCCGGAGGCCTTCCTCCCCTCGCCTGCCGTACACTACACCTTCGGACATACGGCAAGTCTTTGCGGTCCAACCCCGCCCGATCCTAATTTATCGATTACATCGGAACATTCTCCGAAGCCGACGTCCACGGAGTTACCGTAACCGTAAATTTAATGGCACTGCCCAATACATCCTCACCCGGTTTGAACGGATCTGTCGGACCCGGCATGGGCTTTTCGGGATCGACCTTACCGGCACCATTCGAGAAATCCAGCGTATAAACGTACTTCTGACCGGGCTCCCACTTGGTATTGACAGCTACTGCGACCCAGTCATATTCGCCGACAGAAGGATAGACACGGGCACCGTCCTTGGTCGTAATATTGACCTTCACGGCCAGATATGCACCTTTGTTGGTATTGGTCTTGTCCGTGTCGGGAGTCCAGGCTATAAGCTGCTGCGGAATGAGCATCGCATTGTCGTCTTCCACCGCCATAATCGATGCGGCCGTACCGGTCAGCGTCTTTTCGCTACCCGCATAGGTCGCTTCATAATTAGTCTTTACCGATCCCAACTGCCAGGAGGTAGTTCCGAAATCGAACGTCGCCTTCGAAACCGGCTGTCCGATACGCACGCCCTGAACCTTATAAACATAACCGTCGTTCGTGTTTTTAGCCTTGATCTCGATCTGGGAAAGTCGGTGCCCGAACGTCAGGGCGACACCTGCCGCCTCATCGGTTTTGCTGCCCGTAGCAGTGGCGGTGATGAAATCCTTCTGGTCGGCGATCGTCGTTGCGGGCTCGAAATCAGCGAGCGTCTTGGTCGTCGAATTAATCGTCACGGTAGCACCCAAGTCCGCAGCCGAAGGAGAGTAAGCGAAGAACGAAAGGTTGCTGCCGTCGCTGGGCCAATAGTAGGCCGGAGTAGAAGTGAAGAAAGCGCCATCTTTGGTAAACTCCGCATCGGAGAAATAGTTGGCGTTGTTCTTGTCGAGTGCCGTCACGAAAAAGTTCGTGATGTTAGCCGTCGTCGTTTCCGAAGCACGAGTCTGCATGGCTGCACGGAAATCGATCGCGTTGCCATTGTTGATGCCCGTCGATTCGTCCTTCGAGCACGATGCCATGGCAAGAGCCGCCACGACCACTAAAAATAATTGTTTTTTCATCAGTGAATTAATTAAAAGGTTTAACATTGATCTATGCAAATCCCCCCCCCATAAAATCGGGAAGATCATTAACATTTTACATCTCGATATCGACATCCACACTTTGCCACTCATCCACCGAAGGCTGGAAACCACCGCCATTGACGATAGGTTTGGGCAACGGAAGCCCGTCCAAAACGATATGCACATTACGCTGATCGGGAGCCGAATGGATTTGATCCGTCACGTCATAGGTGTAATACCACTTGCTCTCGTCCGCCAAAACCGCATAGATGGTCAGTTGATGTGCGTTCTGAGTCGCAGCACAATGTCCGAAAGCGAGCAAGCTCCCGGTAACGAGCGTCTTGTCGGCAGATACGGCGGCGTCAAACGGTATCGTGACGCACTCCTCGCTGATCGCATCGTAGCCTACACCCGGCAGCAAGCCTCCCGCCAGGCTCGACAACGAGCCGCTGATACCCGATACGTATTTCAGATTCTCCGCATTGCGAATTTCGACCGTATATCTGCAAACCGATAGCTCCGGATAAAGCACGATCGTCTGGGCCGCAGCCGTCTGCTTCAACTCGATCCCCTCCGTACAATCGCTCCAAAGCTCATCCGGGGGTAACGCCACACGCTCGGTTTCCGTACCGTCAGCACGAGGAACACCGTCGGACCGCACACCCAAAGCGGAAAGGCCGGACAACAGATCGGTCGTACGAGTAGATACTTCGAAAGTCGTCTTTTGATCCGTATTGCGATAAGTGACATTCTCCGTGTCGCTATTCAGGCAGAGCGCCCCGTAGTTTCCGACGGGCACCCGGATCGTACCGCCCCCGCAATCGGTGAACTCATAGCGCAGTGCCTCTCCTCCGTTTGTCGGGAACAGGTAGAGCGACATAGATTCAGGAGCTGCCTCGGAAGCATTCCGCCAATCGAAAACCACCTCTACGTCGATCGTATGCGAGTGGTCGTAACACAAGTCTTTATGTTCGCACGAAGCGACTGCAAGCGCTGCAAACAGATATATGAACAACTTTTTCATCGTTTGCCTCCTTTCTTTTCATTGTAGTTCCCGCGACCGATCAGCCAAATCAACGACACCTCCGCCTTCGTGGGCCCGAACCAATGACGTTGCTTGGTCGATTGCCATACGTAGTGGCCGTCGGAGGGAATATATTCGTGGTACTCTCCACCCCAGTAACCCACGCCAAGCGTGAAATCGAGGTTTAAACGACGGGAAATGGGAAGCGAGTAACCGTACTCGACACCTATCGCATAGTTAAGTTTGTCCCACAACGTGCCGCCCGGCTTGCCGCCTATGTAACCTTTGTGCCCGGTCTCGAAGTCGTAGGTGAAAGCCTGACCGTAGATGCCGAGGTGGTGTCCCGTAAGCGGTTTGGTCTGGGCACGGCGCCCGAAATATTTTCGGATGTCCAATTCGCCGCCGTAGATGCGCCAGTAATTATGACGTTTGTTGCTGTTCCACCAAGCATACATCCAGTTGGCACCGACACTCCAACCCTTCCCGAGATAGAATTCTGCACCGATGTTAGAAACCAAGGCCGCATCGTAGAGCAGATTCGTTTTCAGCGACATGTAGAACGGCTTGCAGGCCGGCGATTCCGGTTGCACTGGAATTTCGACGGGAACGGAGGCTGATTCTACGACCGGTTCGGATTCGGGTTCGGGTTCGGGTTCGGATTCGGGTTCGGGTTCGGGTTCAGGTTCAGGCTCAGGTTGAGGCGCCGGTTCCGGCTGCGAAGCGGATGCGGGACATTCCATCTCGCAGACCAAACGCACACCGGCACTCCGCAGTTCAGGAAAGAAATACTCCTCCATATACCTCCACGCGCGACCGCCACGAAGCATCCCCAACTGCCTGTTACGGCTATCTACGACTTTACCGTCCCGAATTACCCAGACAGGGGTATTGCGCAGAATTTCCAACACTTCGTCTCGATACGGCATGTCCGAAGCTACGACCTGTCTTTCCAACCTTTCCCAGTCGATACCCAAAGCCTGAATGTCGAGGGTAGCTCCTTCAAGCGAAATATACTCCTCAATCCAGGCTACAAGGTTCTTCGCTCGATTTTCCGATAAGCGTTTGTTTAACACGCTGACGCCTTCCGGAGAGGCTGTTCCCACAATTCGGAAGGTTTTCACACGACACGAGGCACTCCCCTGCAAGGTCCGAACACTGTCCACGAAAGCAGCCAAACGTTTTGCGTTGTCCCGATAATCAAATTCCAAAATCGAATAACCCTGACGGAAATAAACCTGAACGTTCAGGGTATCAACCAACACTTGTTCCTGCCCGCAACCGATATGACAATACCCAAGCAGTAACATAAATAACATCAATCTATTTATTCGCATACCTTGTAAAGTTGTTTTTCATACCTTCCAGAATCATTCTTCAAGCGAAATGCTGACAGGAATTCGCTCATTTTGTATTTTTACTCCCTACATTTCGTGGCTGTCTGTTTCGATCTCCGCCTCAATTCCGAAGGTGTCATACCAAAATATTGTTTGCAGAATACCGTGAAATAGGATGCAGTGGCAAAACCATAGCTTGTAGCAATTTCCGCAATGCTTTTATCAGTATTCCGAATATCACGCAGGATACGTTCGGCACGACGTTCGTTGAGCCACTCGCGTACCGGCCACTTAAATTCTTCTTTGAATTTACGCTGAAAATTGCGTACACTCATATGAGCCAACAACGCAAAATCACTCACGTCATTGACATGTTGATAATTTTCAAGTACAAAATCTTTAAAATTATCGCTGCTTCCAATAACGGATTTCAATAATATATAAAGGTCTTCCAGGCTATAATAACCACGTAGAAGAATACACAATTCCTCTTGTTTTAGCCGATGAAAATGAAGACAGTTTAGCCCTTCGTCGAGATTGTGGGAAAGATCAGAATAAAAAGCAACAAGTTCCTCACAAACTGCTAATTGCGGAAATTGTCGGGAGGGGGGGGGAGATGCCTACCATTACGCTGACGCACCTGGTATTGCAGATCGACTAAATCGTATTTGTTGCAAAGAGGCAATCGCCCAGCAAAAAAACTGGCAATAAAATAACTTGAACCGATAGTTTGTCCGGTGAAGCCTATATTTTTCGGCAGAAACACCAACATACCGTGTTCAATGGTGCGCGACGTAAAATTTCCCAATGTAATCTGGAGACAACCTTCCGCAAGATAAAGAAGCACACTATGACTTTCGTTTATATCCGAAATATCCGTACTATCGGACAAACGATATTGTCGAAACAACGCGCTTTCATCCGTCGCATAATATACACAGTCCATGTGATCTTTTTTATTGTGCAGAGGCATAAATATATATCTTGGTTTTAAAATGCAAAGTTACTACAAAAAAGTGAAATGCGGAAGAATATG
>ULVK01016914.1_pt1 | contig 25720 bp, 26 predicted proteins | sample 1959311 | NCBI WGS metagenome assembly ULVK01 (sample SAMEA4835783, study PRJEB28245) | human gut metagenome | biome: gut microbiome; material: fecal sample | place: Denmark | collected 2008 | reverse complement strand
CCTTATACGGATACCAGATTCCAAAACTGACATTGCAGCCGATTGTAGAAAATGCCCTCTATCATGGAATCAAATATAAGCGCTCGCCCGGAACGATTACGGTAACAGGAGAAATGCTGGAGGGAAATATTTATTTTACAATCTGTGATGATGGTGCCGGAATGGATGAAGCAGAGCTGAATCAACTTAGGGAAGATATATCGAAACCTTGCAAAGAGACGGACCGCGGATTTGGACTGGCCAATGTCAATGAACGTATCCGAATGTATTTTGGAGCGGAATACGGGCTGACGATCGATTCAGCTCCGGGTAAGGGAACAAAAGTTACGGTTATGATCCCTGCTACTTTGGAAAATCATGAATTATTATCGGAAGGAGGCGGACAAAGTGGAGCGGAAACGTAGAATGCGTGGATATATCGTAGTATGTCTGCTGTTTGCCCTTCTTATGTCTACGGGATGCACTTCAGCGCAGCAGGATTTCAGTTCTGAAGAACGGCCGTATCCGGATGAGAACATGACTGTGATCGGTGTCTCGCAGCTGGGAAGCGAATCGATGTGGAGATCTGCAAATACGGCATCGATCCAACAGGTGTTTACAAAAGAGAATGGTTATTTCCTTATGTACAATAATGCCCGGCAAAAGCAGGAAAACCAGATTAAGGCAATACGGAGCTTTATCTCACAGCAGGTCGATTATATTATTTTTTCACCGATCGTGGAGAGCGGATGGGATACTGTTTTAAAGGAGGCAAAGGAAGCTAAGATTCCGGTTATTATTATGGACCGTAATGTAGATAGTGATCCGTCATTATATACCGCATGGGTTGGATCGGATTTTACGGAAGAAGGACGCAACGCCGGAAGGTGGCTTGAGGAGGAACTTAAGGGTAAAAATTTCAGTCATAGTCAGGTGAATGTTGTGATTTTGCAAGGGACACCGGGGTCGACGGCGATGCTTGGAAGAACCGAAGGATTCCAGACGGTTGCGGACAGACATGAAAACTGGAATATTCTTGCATGCGAGAATGCTGATTTTACTACAGCAAAAGGCAAGGAAGTGATGTCCAAGTATTTGAAAAAATATAGTGACATCGATGTGATTGTCTCGCAGAATGATGATATGACGATCGGTGTACTCCAGGCTATAAGCGAAGCCGGATATACGACCGGAACAGGTGGTGATATGACACTGATCTCTTTCGATGGAACAAAGAGTGCGTTAGAAAAAGTGAAATCGGGTCTGATCAATGTTGATATTGAGTGTAATCCGCTTCTGGGACCATATCTGGAAGAAATCGTGCGCAAGTTGGAGAATGGCGAACCGGTTGATAAGATCAACTATGTAGAAGAGAAAATTTTTACACAGAAAAATGTGTTATCCGTATTGGATAACAGAATTTACTAATAAGACTAATAGGGGATAGAAAATGTTAAAAGTATTTTTGGTAGAGGACGAGACTGTAATCCGGGAGGGACTCAGAGATAAGATCCCGTGGGATCAGTATGGATACCGCTTTGTTGGGGAGGCTTCCGACGGAGAGATGGCGTTGCCGCTTATCCGCAAGACACGTCCGGATCTGATCATTACAGATATTAAAATGCCGTTTATGGACGGTTTGTCATTAAGTCGCATGGTCAAAGAGGAGTTCCCGAAGACAAAGATTGTGATCTTAAGCGGATACGATGATTTTGAATATGCAAGACGTGCCATAACGATCGGTGTTGATCAGTATGTGCTTAAACCGGTTACCCGTGCGTCTTTGCGAACCGTTCTTCAGGAGATTCGGGAAAAAATTGAGCGTGAGCAGCAACAGGAGGATTATCAGACAAAACTTGCCGATGAGATGAGAGAATATGAGCAGTTTTCCATGAGACACTTCTTTGAGAAAATGCTTGAAGGAGAGATGAGTGTTACAGAGATTTACGAGGAAGCGGCCAAGAAATCGCTGGATCTCTCGGCATCCGGATATAATCTTATTTTTTTATATATGCAGGAAAATAAGAAAGGGATGCCGGAGAGCAATGTGAATCATTTTGTGCAGGTTCAGGAAGAAATTCTTCACTATTTTCTGCGTTTCCCTCAGTATATTCTCTTTCGCTGGAATATCAACTGCTACGGAATCCTTGTCAGGGGAGACTGGGATCGTATACAGGAGGATACGGATCAGGCGGTAGAACAGATCCGTACGGTATGTGAGGCGGACAGCAGTGATTATGAGTGGTATGCAGCAGTATCGGATCCCGTGGAGCGGCTGAGTATGCTGCCGGAGTGTTATGATCGGGTCAGACAGTATTCGGCGTATCGTTTCATTTATCCGGAGCAGCATTTCTTTACAAAGCAGACGCTGCAGAACAATCTTTCGACGCTTGATGACACACAGATTGCTGAAGTGGAATACTCACAAATGTCACCGGAAATGATACAGGATTTTCTTGCAAAAGGAAGTCGAATGGAAGTGTACAGTTTTGTGGAGTCTTATCTGCAAAATGTTGGGGATGCATTGAATTCCAAGATGTTTAGGGACTATATTATTCTGAATATCCGTTTTACAATCCTGGCTTTTCTGGAAACGATTGGGGCTTCCAAGGAAGATTATTATGACAGAATTGGAGAATATCAGGATCAGGTTCACATTGCCAAGGAGGAAGTGAATGCCTATTTTGCGGAAGCACTTCTTGCAGCATTGGCGATACGGGATGAACAGACAAGCGGACAAAGCAGCAAAATATTAAAGAATGCGATGGATTACATTGACGCGCACTATGCGGACGAAACACTCACGCTTGGAAGCATTGCCTGTGAGGTACAGGTCAGTGCAAACTATTTGAGTTCTGTGTTTAGTCAGAACATGAGAATGACGTTTACGGAATATGTTACGGACAAACGCATAGACAAGGCAAAGAAACTTCTGCGAAGCACCGACCTTGCGACCGCGGAGGTCGCGGCACAGGTCGGTTATAAGGATTCTCACTATTTTAGTTTTGTGTTTAAAAAGACACAGGGCGTCAGCCCGAGAGAATATCGAAGCGGTAAAGGAGTGTAATATCAATCTTTGCCCGCTACGGTTGAAAAATCCAATCCAGGTTTGATGAATTTGCAGGCAATCCTTTAAGCGGGGCTAATGCTGTTTCCGTAAGTTTTTGCTCCAATTCATGCTCCCGGTGGGAAAGTGAGAGAAATGAAGGCTGACTTGTTCTGCAAAGATAACTGTGGTCGAACGAGACAACGGTAATTTCCGATAGACGCGGATCAGAGGACATATGTAGAGCACGGATAAGTTCATAGGCAATCAGGTCGTTGTGGCACAGTATAGCGGTACAGGATGAAAAGGATTCCTGTATCGCTTTTTTTATGAAGTCTGTATCGCGTTTTTGTATTAATTGCTGCAATTCGAAAGTGTGGAACCAGCGCACGGATGCATCCGGAAGCGGAAGTCCGTTGTCGCGTAAGGATTCGATCATTCCCTGATACCGTTCACTTCCGGAGAGATCGTCTGCGTAAAAGAGGGCTCCGAGAGAGGTATGCCCCTGAGCAAGCAAATGTTCTGTAAGCATGCGACTCCCGGAAAGATTATCTTCCCCGACGCAGACAATTTTGTTTAGCTGAGGATAGCTGTGGCGGAGAAAAACAATATGACATTGATTCCGGAGCAATGTGCGGTACAGATCCAGATTGGGATTGGGAAGTGTACTTTTGACCGGTTCGACAATGAGTACTCGTGGCGGATCAGAAAGAAGTTCCGAAAGGATGGAACGTTCCTTTGCAATATCATTGTCGGTTATGTGAACGCGTAACATAAAATTTTTGCGTTGAAGTTCATGACGAAGATGATACAGAAACGTTGGATAGGTATAATCCGAATCACTGGAGATCAGAATCGACACAATATTCTGATCAAATGAACGCAGCCGACCGGTAAGAAAGCTGCCGCTCCCTTGTCTTTTCTCAATCAAGCCTTCCTGCGTCAGCTGCGCAAGTGACTGGCGGACAGTCTGCCGGCTGACTTTGTAACGTGATGCAAGTTCCGCCTCGGTTGGCAGTTGATGCTGTCCACGTGCAGCGTAGTCCGGTAATTGTTCGCGCAGCTTTGCTGCGAGCCATTTATATTTGATCGCCATAAAATTTTCCCCTTTTTTGGAAATTAGAATTTGTACGTTTAGATACAGAATCGTAAAAAAACAAACTTTTTTACAAAAAAATGCTTTTGAGGCAAATGCTTTTTCAGTTTTCACAATGGATTATGGTGTTGCATCTGTCGTAGAAAGCGGATTTATCTTGCAAAATCATAGAAAAGCATACACTCTGAAGTAAAAAAATTACATCATGTCACAATTTGTATTTGTTTTGATAATATCACAGTAAATTTGTATTGTAAATAACTTCCAAATACGAAGAAATAAGAAAAAATGAGATTGTCCATAAAATGAACGGATGGTATAGTGAACTTACAAAAGAGAAGGGCCCAAACGAAACAAACAAAACAATTCAAAACAATGTAACATGGGAGGAAAAATTTATGAAGAAAAAAATCTTATCAATCTTAATGGCATCAATGATGGTATTCGGACTGGTTGCCTGTGGCGGCAATACAGCAAAAACAGACGGAGCAGGTGATACATCGGCATCGAGCAGCAGCTCAAGCGGAGATCTTATCAAGGTCGGAATTATTAACAATGATCCAAATGAGTCTGGATATCGTACAGCAAATGACAAGGATATGAAGGCAATGTTCACAAAAGAGAACGGATATGATGCTTCATTTGCATACAGCCTTAAGAATGATGAGCAGATTACAGCTGCACAGAAGTTCATTCAGGACGGCGTTGATTATCTGCTTCTTTCAGCAGCTGATACATCAGGATGGGATTCTGTATTAAAGGATGCACAGGATGCAGGAACACAGGTTATCCTGTTTGACCGTGTTATCGATGCGGATGAGAGCCTTTATGCAGCATCTATCGTATCCGACATGGATAAAGAAGGACAGACAGCCTGTGATTGGTTAAAAGCACAGAATCTTGATGAATACAATATCATTCATATTCAGGGTGTTATGGGATCCGCAGCACAGAAGGGACGTTCCGGAGCTCTCACAGATATGGCTGCATCAGAAGGATGGAACATTGTAAATGAGCAGACTGCAGAGTGGAATGCAGAGAAAGCACAGCAGATTGTACAGTCTGTTATCGACAGTGGCGAGAAGTTCAATGTTATCTATGCTGAGAACGACGATATGGCAAAGGGTGCTGTAGCAGCTCTTGATAAAGCAAACATCTCACACGGTGTTGGCAAAGATGTCATCGTTATGGGATTCGACTGCAATCAGTGGGCACTTCAGGAACTGTTAGATCAGAACTGGAACTACGATGGACAGTGTAATCCATTCCAGGCTTCTTATATCGCTGATGTAATCCAGAAGCTTCAGAATGGTGAAGATATCACAGAGAAGACCATCATCATGGATGAGAAGGGCTTTGATGCAACAACCATTACTGCAGATGATGTGAGCACTTACGGAATCTAAACGCCGCACAGGCATTAGCACAAAATGATATTCTGCATGCAGGAATGACAAAATAAGCAGGTAAAAGAAGCGCGGCGCAGCGTATGAGGAAAACGCAGCGTCGCGTTTTTTGACGAATGAGCAAGGGGTGAATGAGCTGGTGAAAGAAAATGTAGTATTACAGATGAAAAATATCCATAAAAACTTTACAGGAGTAAAGGCATTGCAGGCGGTTGATTTCTCCCTGCGTGAAGGAGAAATCCACGCACTTATGGGTGAGAACGGAGCCGGAAAATCGACACTGATCAAGGTCCTGACCGGTGTGTATGAAAAAGATGAGGGAGAAATTTTCCTTGCAGGAAGTGACAAGGCGGTAGAAATCCATTCGCCGCAGGATGCGCAGAATCTGGGAATCAGTACTGTGTATCAGGAAATTACCCTCTGCCCGAACCTGTCCGTTGCAGAGAACATGTTTATCGGACGAACGAAGGGTGTGGGACAGAATTGGAAGAAAATGAACGAGGACGCAGATAAGATTCTGAAGTCTCTCGATATTCCGGCAAAGGCAACGCAGCAGCTTTCCAGCTGTTCGATCGCAATCCAGCAGATGGTTGCCATCGCCAGAGCCGTAGATATGGATTGTAAAGTACTGATCCTCGATGAGCCGACCTCCTCTCTGGATGACAAAGAGGTACAGAAACTCTTCGGGCTTATGAAGGATCTGAAAGCCAGAGGCGTAGGAATCATCTTCGTTACGCACTTTTTGGATCAGGTATATGAAGTATGTGACCGGATTACGGTTCTTCGGGATGGTAAACTGGTCGGAGAATATGAGATTGAGAAGCTTCCGAGAGTACAACTGGTAGCTAAGATGCTTGGCAAGGAACTTGACGATGAGGCTCAGATTAAGGATGAGACACAGATCTACCACGCAGACGAATCCGTTCCGCCGGTATTTGAAGTAGAACAGTTGCAGAGTAATGCAGGAATCAAACCATTTGATTTCTATATTAGAAAAGGCGAAGTCAACGGATTTACCGGATTACTCGGATCCGGCCGAAGCGAATGTGTACGTGCCATATTTGGTGCGGATCGCGTGATTGGTGGCAAGATCAAGAAAAATGGAAAAGAAATCAAGATTTCAAAGCCTATTGATGCTATGAAGAACGGAATTGCTTACCTTCCGGAAGATCGTAAAGTGGACGGTATTGTCGGAGATCTCTCTGTAAGAGATAATATTATTCTTGCAGCGCAGGTATTGCGGGGATTCTTCCGCCCGTTCTCTAAGGCACAGGCGAATAAATTTGCAGACGAATATATTAAGCTGCTGGAAATCAAGACGGCATCGGCAGATACGCCGATCAAGTCGCTGTCAGGTGGAAATCAGCAGAAAGTTATCCTTGCCCGCTGGCTTTTGACCCATCCGGAGTATCTGATTCTGGATGAGCCGACACGAGGCATTGATATCGGAACAAAGATTGAAATTCAGAAACTTGTACTAAAACTTGCTTCTGAAGGTATGAGTGTCACCTTTATTTCGTCCGAGACGGATGAGATGCTTCGTACCTGCTCCCGTTTGATCGTTATGCGTGACCGAAAGAAGGTTGGCGAGATTACCGGAGAAGATTTGACACAGAGCAAGATTATGGATACGATTGCCGGAGGTGACGAGAAGAATGCCTAAAACACAATCATTAACAAAGAAGAAAAGTATCATGGATATGCTGAGCGGAAAGCAAATCCTGATTCCAATTGCAGCATTGTTGCTGCTGGCGGTATTTAATCTGATTGCAGATCCGTCATTTTACAAAATTACACTCGATGTAAATAGTTCCGGAAATCATGTATTATCCGGATATCTGATTACAATCCTGGATTATGGCTCGGAACTTGCCATCCTCGCAATCGGAATGACACTTGTTACAGCGGCTTCCGGTGGACAGGATATCTCCGTTGGAGCAGGCATTGCAATCGCCGGTTCCGTTATCTTACGCGTGCTGTGCGGAAGCAATTCACGTCCGGATCAGTTACAGGCACCGATTATCGTGGCATTTCTGGTAAGTTGTGTCGTTGCGATGCTTTTTGGAGCATTCAACGGAATATTGGTGGCGGGATTTAAAATACAGCCGATGGTCGCAACATTAATCCTGTATACAGCAGGCCGTTCGATCGCGGCATGGATCAACAATAACGAACTCCCGGTTATCAGTGATCCTTCTTTCGGATACTTTGGTGGATTTATTCCGGGTATCCCAATCCCGACTCCATTCTTTATTGCATTGGCGTGTGTCATTGTGATTGCACTGGTTATGAAGTTTACGAACCTTGGGTTGTATACACAGGCAGTCGGCATCAATGAAAGTTCATCCCGCTTAAACGGATTGAACCCTGCATTCATCAAATTTTTAAGCTTTGTAATCCTTGGTCTTTGTGTAGCGGTAGCAGCGCTCATTAAAGTAAGCCGTATTTCGACCATTAACTATTCTGTTATTGCAAAAGACATCGAGATGGATGCAATCCTTGCCGTAGCGCTTGGCGGAAACTCTTTAAGCGGCGGAAAATTTAATCTTGCGGCATCTATTTTAGGCGCATATGTTATTCAGTTTTTGACCACTACACTGTACAAGCTCAATGTTAAATCAGAAGCAATCTCAGCTTACAAGGCAATCGTTGTCATCATTCTGGTTGTAATCAGTGCTCCGGTGGTGAGAGAAAAATTTGCAGCCTTCTCACAAAAGATGAAGGTTAAAAATGCAAAGGAGGTAGGCTAATATGAAATCAAAATCTTTAAAAAAATTATCACTTTCGGATGCCAACCTGCTTTTGACCATCACGATCGTAGTATTCTTCTTAATGTATATTGGAGCAATGATTTTCGAGGGCGGCGGATTCTTAAAGCCGCAGACATTCTTTAACATTTTAAATGCAAATGGCGCATTGATCATTACAGCGTGCGGACTCAGCCTTGTCATGATCACAGGAAGCATTGATATTTCTGTTGGCGGTGTGGTTGCATTAGTCAGCATGTGCTGCGCAGTATACCTGGATTTTATGGGTGGAAACGTATTTGTTTCGCTTTTAATCGCTCTGGGAATCGGACTCGCATTCGGACTGGTACAGGGATTTTTGGTAGCATATCTGGATATCCAGCCGTTTATCGTAACACTTGCTGGAATGTTCTTTGCACGAGGCATGACATCGATCGTGCATACAGATCCGTTCAACGTGCAGAATGAGGCTTTTGTAAAACTGAAAGATACACGTGTAATTGTACCGGGAATGGGATCGGTAAACCGCATCGGAAAATATGTCAATGCATACGTTGAGATTGGTGTGATTGTTGCAATCCTGATTGTAATTATCATGTTTGTGTTACTTCGCTGGACAAAGCTTGGCCGTTCATTTTACGCGGTCGGCGGCAACCGTCAGAGTGCATTGATGCTTGGTATCAATGTCAAGAAGACAAGATTCCTGGCGCATCTTTTGAGCGGACTTCTGGCTGGCATCGCAGGTTATGTATATTTCCTGCATGTTGGTTCCGGAGCTGCAACACATGCAAGCGGTATGGAAATGAATGCAATTGCTTCTTCCATTATCGGAGGAACTCTATTGACAGGTGGTGTCGGCAATATTATCGGAACATTTTTCGGAGTACTTTCACTTAGTACTATTCAGAATATCGTTTCATCTGCAGGCCTTGATCAGGCCTGGTGGACAGGAATTACCATTGCAGCAATGCTTTGCCTGTTCCTCGTAATTCAGAGTGTTGTCCTCGCACGTAAAAAAAGAGGTTAGTAGTACTCATATTTAAAGAATGTCTGCTTTTGTCGAAACAAGTACAAAAGCAGACATTTTTTTATGTCGAAATATAAAGTTATATCATTGCTAATTTGGGGTTATGAACGTATAATAAAAGTATCATTTTAAAAGGGAGAAGAAGTGGTCATATGAAGGGTACAGATGTGAACAAAAGCAAAGAGGGGAATGGAGAAATTCTATCGAAAGAAGAAAGTTGGAGACAAGTTAAAGTATGCGTTCGGAACGGTAATCGTAACCTTTATGTTTGCGATGCTGATGGCCTTTATTGCAATCATTCTAATGAATGCGGATACGAAGAAATTCTATGAAGAGGCCTATATGAGTAGCGTGACACAAATGGAGATCCGCAAGGATGTACAGCTGATGAGCAAGGATATTCTGTGGGCTCTGACGGTGGATAATACAGGTGCGGCACAATCCTATCTGAGTGCCGCGGACCAGGCGGCACAGAAAGTGGAAAGGCAGAGGGAAAAAAGCAAAGGCACTTGTAATTTTTAACGGTGATTATAATAATGCATTGGTTTCGGTTCAGAATAAGCTGGTAATCATCGGAGATAATGCGACACAAGAGGCAACGACTCAGTATCGTGCGGCACGCACTACCGGAATCGGATCGATCATTCTGATGGTGGTTCTTGGTGTGGTGAGCCTGAATTTCTCAATCGTAATCAGAAAGACAATCACGAAAAATATGCTCCGTCCGATCAAACAGATCCAGAAGGCATCTGCGGATCTGAAAGCCGGCAATCTGGATGTGGATATCACGTATGAATCGCCGGATGAACTTGGTCAGCTGGCCAATGATTTCAAGGATGCGTGTGCGACACTTCATGCGATGGTAGAGGATACGGGAGTGCTGCTGGACCAGATGGCGAATGGAGATTTTACGATATCGGAAGATAACAAGAGTAAATATGTCGGCTCTTTTGTGGAGCAGTTTGAATCGATGCATCAGCTCGGAAGTCAGATGAGCGACACGTTAGAGCAGATCAATGTTGCTTCCGAACAGGTCGCACAGGGTTCCGGACAGTTATCCTGCGGTGCACAGGCACTTGCGGAGGGGGCAACGGATCAGGCCGGTACGGTGGAAGAACTGACAGCTACGGTTGAGAATATTACAGAGGTTGCGAATAATAATGCGACAGCCGCAGAGAAATCTTATGAAACGGTAAGGGAAGCCGCAGAACATGCAGGACAAAGCCGCGAGGATCTGGAAAGACTGACAGAGGCGATGCAGAGAATCGATGCGACATCGAAGGAAATCCAGAAAATGATTTTTGAAAAATATATGGAAACTTATACGGATGCAAAACCGGGAATGCCGTTTTTCCTGAAAATGAAAGGAAATACGGTGATTCAGATTTTGGAAAAACCGATGGCATGATGTGACTTGACCGTTTACGATTAAGGGTGTAACCTATGAAGGTTGATGGTTACCGTAAGGAATCAATCAGCAAATACAATTACATTTTGCATGGACAAATGTTCGCATGTAAAAGAGGGACGGACTTGAAGAGAAGCCGTCACCTGGAATAGGAGGAAAGATGCGTAACACTAAGACAACGGAGCTGGTTCTGACAGCTCTATTTGCAGCAATCATCATTATTATGGCTTTTACCCCGCTTGGGTACATACCGTTGGTCATCATTAATGCAACAATCATTCATATCCCGGTTATTCTGGGAGCACTGTTCTGTGGACCGAAGAAGGGCGGGTTCTTTGGATTCGTCTTTGGACTCACCAGTTTTATCAAGAACACCGTAATGCCGTCATCTTTGTCAGCATTCGTATTTTCACCGGTACTTGCAGCAAGCATGGTTGGAACAAGCGGAATTTTTTAGAGTGCATTCATCTGTTTTGTACCGAGAATTCTTGTGGGAATCCTGCCATATTATGTTTACCTTGGAGTAAGGAAAGCTGTGACATCAGAGAATAAGAAGATCTGGTTAACGGTACTCAACGTACTGATCGGAGTGTTCCTTCTGGTCGGGTGCCGTACTCGGAGTCATCGGCGGAGTCATCAGCTTTAACGGCGTGATCGAGGCAATCGTTGCGGCAATTATCGTTGCGGCACTCGGCGTTGCATTAAACAAGATCAAGCCGATTCAGAAGTAATTTATCATCTGTTTTTGATAGAAATTCATAGGAGGAATGGACATGCTGAGGGGAAAATGCGTTGTTCTTGGCGTAACGGGCAGTATTGCGGCGTATAAGATTGCAAGCCTTGCAAGCGCGCTGGTTAAGCTGCATGCAGACGTCAATGTTATTATGACAAAAAACGCAACTAATTTTATTAATCCAATCACGTTTGAAACGCTGACAGGCAACAAATGCCTTGTGGATACATTTGACCGGAATTTCCAGTTTAATGTCGAGCATGTGGCGCTGGCAAAGCGTGCGGATCAGCAGGATATTATTATTAAGACTGCGGCGGTAGCGGATTACAGACCGTCGGATCCGGCAGACGAAAAGGTGAAGAAAAAAGATGCAGATACAACGCTGCAATTAGAACGTACCGAAGATATTTTGGCTTTTCTTGGTGCACACCGCAGAGAGGGACAGTTTATCTGTGGATTCTCCATGGAAACCGAGAATATGCTTGAAAATTCCAGAGCAAAACTGGCAAAGAAAAATGTGGACATGATTGTTGCCAACAATTTGAAAGTAGCCGGTGCCGGATTTGGAACAGATACAAATGTTGTGACTTTGATTACAAAGGATGATTGCAGACAGCTTGAAATTATGAGCAAGGCGGATGTTGCAGCAGCAATTGTCAGTGAAATTTTACAAAAGATGCAGTAAAAGATGGAAAAATGTTCGTAGAATATGTATGTAAGAACCTTCTGTATGGAAATGCTTGTAAAACAACTTCTATACGGGAGGTTTTTTGTTGCATAAAAGTACAGCTTATGCAGAAAAGGGAAACTTGAAAAAATAAAATAAAGTGTATAGTATAATATACAAGTTTGATACAAGTTGTGGGTAAAACATGTTAGTGAGGGATACTATGGGGACAAACGAAGGAAAACAACTGAAATATTTTCAGTTGATGGAAGATTTAAAAGCGAAGATTTTGGCGGGAGAGATTCAGGCAGGTGACAAACTTCCGTCGGAAAATGAATTATCCGCGCAATACAAGATCAGCAGACAGACGGTGCGAAAGGCACTTTCCATGTTGCAGAATGCAGGATATATATATGCAGAACATGGGCGAGGAACATTTTGTTCGGAGATGATGCGGCATGTACAGCCATCAAAAAACATTGCCGTAGTGACGACGTACCTGTCAGATTACATTTTTCCCCGTGTTATACAGGGAATTGATGATGTACTGACCGGCGCAGGTTACAGTATTATTTTAAAAAATACGAAAAATTCCAGAACCAGAGAGGCGGAATGTCTGCAGGATCTGCTGAACAAAGGGGTAGATGGTGCCATTATTGAGCCAAGTAAAAGTCAGATTTTCTGTCGGCATATGAATTTGTATGAACAATTGGAAAAACTTCATATTCCTTATGTTTTTATACAGGGATGTTTTCCGAAGATGTCAGACAAGCCACATGTACTTATGAACGATTGCCTGGGTGGTTATATGATTACAAAGTATCTAATCGACCGGGGGCACAAGGATATTGTGGGTGTTTTTAAAGCGGATGACATGCAGGGACAGAATCGTCATAAGGGTTATGTCAAGGCATTGCAGGAAGCGGGGATGCTCTATGATCCGGACAAGGTTGTCTGGTTTCATACCGAGGATCGAAGAATTCATCCTTACGAAACGATTCGCAGTATGGTGGCAGAAAAAAAGTCGATGGATGCAGTGGTTTGTTATAACGATCAGACGGCACAGCAGGTAATACGGGCATTGCAGGAAGAAGGACTTCGTATTCCGGAGGATATCTCAGTCACCGGATATGATAATTCCTCCCTTGCAAACAGAGAAGGATTGCGTTTGACAACTATAGATCATCCCCAGGAAAAGCTTGTCACAAATCCTTATGAAAAAAACAACTTGTAAATACATGTGTACAAGTTTTAAACTAAAGGTATCAAAACATGGGGAAGAAATAAGGAGAAACCAGTATGCAGTTAAACAAGGATTACAAATTTTGGTTTTGCACCGGATCACAGGATTTGTATGGTGATGAATGTCTGGCAAAGGTAGCCCGGCATTCCAAGCAGATTGTAGATGAGTTAAACAAGACAGGCGTTTTGCCATATGAGATCGTATGGAAGCCAACTCTGATCACCAACGAGCTGATCCGCAAGACATTTAACGAGGCTAACAACGATGAGACATGTGCCGGTGTGATCACCTGGATGCACACGTTCTCCCCTGCAAAGTCCTGGATTCTTGGACTACAGGAGTATCGCAAACCTCTGATGCATTTACATACACAGTTCAATGAGGAACTTCCATATGATACCATTGATATGGATTTCATGAATGAAAACCAGTCTGCACATGGAGACAGAGAGTATGGTCATATCGTAAGCCGTATGCGTATGGAGCGTAAGGTAGTTGTCGGACACTGGAGTGATCCGGTTGTTGTTGGCAAGATCGCAAGCTGGATGCGTACCGCAGTCGGTATCGTAGAGAGCAGCCACATCCGTGTTATGCGTGTCGCAGACAACATGAGAAACGTAGCTGTTACCGAGGGCGATAAGGTAGAAGCACAGATCAAGTTCGGCTGGGAAGTAGATGCTTATCCGGTAAACGAGATTGCAGAGTCTGTTGCAGCTGTATCCCAGTCCGATACAAACGCACTTGTAGATGAATACTACGACAAATATGAGATTTTACTTGAGGGAAGAGATCCGGAAGAGTTTAAGAAACATGTAGCCGTACAGGCACAGATTGAACTTGGATTTGAGCGTTTCCTGCAGGAAAAGAATTATCAGGCAATCGTTACTCACTTCGGTGATCTTGGCGCATTAAAACAGCTTCCGGGACTTGCCATCCAGAGACTGATGGAAAAGGGTTATGGTTTCGGAGCAGAAGGTGACTGGAAAGTTGCAGCCATGGTACGTCTCATGAAAGTGATGACCGCAGGCATGAAGGATGCAAAGGGAACATCCATGCTCGAGGATTACACCTACAATTTAGCAAAAGGAAAAGAAGGAATTCTTGAGGCACACATGCTTGAAATCTGCCCGTCCATCGCAGACGGCCCGATCAGCATTAAGTGCCAGCCACTTTCCATGGGCGACAGAGAAGATCCGGCAAGACTTGTATTTACATCCAAGGAAGGACACGGAATCGCGACATCCCTCATCGATCTGGGCAACCGTTTCCGTCTCATCATCAATGATGTAGAGTGCAAGAAGACAGAAAAGCCAATGCCAAAACTTCCGACCGCAACCAACTTCTGGACTCCGGAACCGGATATCTACACTGGAGCGGAAGCATGGATTCTTGCAGGCGGCGCACACCACACTGCATTTACCTATGACCTGACGGCAGAGCAGATGGGTGACTGGGCAGCAGCCATGGGCATTGAGGCTGTATACATTGACAAAGATACCAGGATTCGTGACTTCAAGCGTGATCTGATGCTTGGAGAAGTATTCTACAGATAAAAGATAGGTAACACCTGCTTTTGCAAGACGCAAAAGCGGGTGCTTATGGCAGAAAGAGAGGTATAAACAGTGAAAAGAAAAGACGAGATCGTGTCCGGGAAAACATTTCTCGGAATTGAATTTGGATCTACACGTATCAAGGCGGTACTGACCGATGCAGACCATACACCGATTGCATCCGGCAGTCATGAATGGGAAAACCGCCTGGATCACGGAATCTGGACCTATACAATGGATGACATCTGGGGCGGTCTGCAGGATTGCTACCGGGATTTAAAAAAGGACGTAAAAGAACAGTATGGTGTGACATTGACAAAGATCAGTGCGATTGGATTTTCCGCTATGATGCACGGATATCTTGCATTTGACAAGGCTGGGGAACTTCTCGTGCCGTTCCGCACATGGCGTAATACAATCACAGAGGAAGCAGCAGCAACGCTGACGAAGGAATTTTCCTATAACATTCCGCAGCGTTGGAGCATTGCCCATCTGTATCAGGCAATGTTAAACAAAGAGGAGCATGTGAAAGATATCGCATTTTTCACCACGCTTGCAGGATTTATCCATTGGAAACTGACTGGGGAAAAGGTACTTGGCGTGGGGGATGCATCCGGAATGTTCCCAATCGACAGTAATACAAAAGATTATGATGCAACAATGCTCGATAAGTTCGATGCGTTGGCAGAACCATACGGCTTTGACTGGTCACTCCGTGATATTCTGCCAAAAGTTCTTGTTGCCGGAGAAAATGCCGGAACGCTGACCACAGAGGGCGCAAGGCTTCTCGATACCGATGGCGAACTGGAAGCAGGAATTCCGGTATGTCCGCCGGAAGGTGATGCCGAAACCGGCATGGCAGCGACCAACAGCGTGGCTGTCCGCACCGGAAACGTATCCGCAGGTACTTCTGTATTTGCAATGATCGTACTGGAAAAGGCATTGAAGAATGTGCACACAGAGATTGATCTGGTGACCACACCATCCGGAGAAGCAGTTGCCATGGCACACTGCAACAACTGCACATCCGACCTGAATGCATGGGTCAACCTGTTTGAAGAGTTTGCAAACAGCTTTGGCATGAAGATCGACAAGAATGAGCTGTTTTCCGTTTTATATAATAAAGCACTTGAAGGTGATGCAGATTGTGGCGGTCTTCTGGCATACAACTATTTTTCCGGTGAGGGAATTACCGCATTTGATGAGGGAAGACCTCTGTTTGCCCGCACACCGGATGCAAAATTCAATCTTGCAAATTTCATGCGCGTGCACTTGTTTACGGCACTGGGCGCATTGAAAGATGGTCTGGATATCCTGCTCAAAGAGGAAGGCGTACAGATCGACAAGATGTACGGCCACGGCGGTCTGTTTAAGACTCCGGTAGTCGGACAGCGCATCATGGCAGCAGCCATTGATACACCGGTTTCCGTTATGGAGACGGCAGGTGAGGGCGGTGCATGGGGTATCGCACTTCTTGCAGCTTACATGGCTCAGAAAGAAGAGGGCGAGAGCCTTGCCGATTATCTGAGCAAGAGAGTCTTTGGCGGTCAGGAGGGCGTGACGGAAGATCCGGTTCCTGCCGATGTGGAAGGCTTTGACCGGTTCTTAAAACGCTACAACGAAGGACTTGCGATTGAGCGTGCAGCAGTCGAACATTTATAAAATAATAGTTCTGAATAGTTATAGATAAAAAACAGGTACAATCCGTCGTTCTCAGCAGCGGATTTTGTGGATATAGAAAGGATGGAAATCATGTTAGAGGAATTAAAAAAACAGGTTTATGAGGCAAACATGGAATTGCCGCGCAGAGGCTTGATCACTTATACATGGGGCAATGTCAGCGGGATTGACCGTGAGAGTGGCTACTTTGTCATCAAGCCAAGCGGTGTGGATTACGATAAACTGACACCAGACGATATGGTCGTTATGGATTTAGAGGGAAATAAAATCGAGGGTGATTTGAAGCCATCATCCGACACACCAACCCATCTCGAACTGTACAAAAAGTATCCGGATATCGGCGGTATCGTACATACCCATTCTCCGGAGGCTACTTCCTGGGCACAGGCAGGAAGGGATATTCCGCTTTACGGAACGACTCATGCGGATTATTTCTTTGGACCGATCCCATGTGCACGCAGCCTCACACCGGAAGAGATTGACGAGGCATACGAGACCAACACCGGAAAAGTCATTATTGAGACCTTGGAGACAAGAGGGATCAACCCGGTTTACACACCTGGCGTGCTCTGCACGAATCATGGTCCGTTTACATGGGGCAAGGATGCAGCAGAGGCAGTGCACAATGCCGTTGTCTTAGAGGAAGTTGCAAAGATGGCAACCCGTACCGAACTGATCAATCCGAAGGTGCAGCCGGCACCGGATTGTATCCGCGATAAGCATTTCTTCCGTAAGCACGGTGCGAATGCTTATTATGGACAGAATTAAACAATATTTTTATGGTAATATTCGCAAGGAAAGAGAGGGATACTTTTTTAGAAAAGCCCCTCTCTTTTTTCTGTGCAAAAATGTACAGAGAAAATGTAATGACATGTGTTGATGAAAAACGAATCTTTCAGTATACTATACTTAAATGGATGTATTGGGAAAATAAAAGCAGGAGAGAAAGCGTATGCCATTAGCAGAAAAGTATTCACACACAACGGAAGAAATTTATGCATTGCCGGAAGGAAAACGTGCAGAACTGATCGATGGACAGATTTATGATATGGCACCTCCGGGCAGAATTCATCAGGAACTGGTGCAGCAGTTGAGCCGTACGATCGGAAATTATATTGCGGATCATAAGGAAACCTGTAAAGTATATCCGGCACCGTTTGCGGTGTTTTTAAATCAGGATGATAAAACATATGTGGAACCGGATATTTCTGTGATCTGTGATAACGGAAAGCTGGATGACAGGGGCTGTAATGGGGCACCGGACTGGGTGATTGAGATTGTATCACAAAGCAGTCAGAGGATGGATTATCTGACCAAATTGTTCAAATACCGTACTGCAGGGGTGAGGGAATATTGGATCGTAAATCCTATGAAACGTACGGTACTGGTATATTTGTTTGGAGAAAATGAGGACAGCACGCAGTATTTATTTGAAGATGAAATTCCGGTGGAAATCTATCCGGATTTTACAATGAGAATTTCAGAATTTGTGTGAACAGTATCTGCAATAAGCATTTCTTCCGCAAGCACGGTGCGAATGTTTATTACGGACAGCAGTGAAAAATTTATGAGGGGGAATGCCTGATCCCGGTAATTGTGGGATTTGAAGGCTCTTAAAGTATGAAATGTAAATCAGGTAAAAACAGGGGAAAAAGAAATGCCAGTTTCTTTTTGGGGATTTTGTCGCTGGTTACAGTAGTATTGTGTCTTTCGGCATCATGTAATGCCGATGGAAGGAAGGCACAAAAATACGAGTATGGAGTATTCTTAAATGCAGACCGTACAGCAGTTCCAAAATTAAAAAATTATGAAACTGTTGTGATTGATGCACAGTATTTTTCGAAGAAAGATATCAGAAAATTACATGCAGGCGGTACAAAAGTTTACAGCTATCTTAATATTGGCTCTGTCGAAAATTTCCGGCCATATTATAAAACATATGAGCATCTGGCAATCGGGGATTATGAAAACTGGGAAGAGGAAAAATGGGTTAATGTTGCGGATAAAGACTGGCAGGAATTTATGGATACATTAGCCGGAAAATTAAAGAAAAAGGGAGTGGATGGCTTTTTTATCGATAACTGTGATGTATATGATTATGCTCATAAAAAGGATATTTTTGATGGGCTGACGGTGATTTTAAAGAAAATCCGGGCAATGGGGAAGCCGGTAGTGGTCAATGGAGGAGATATTTATGTGACGGCATATCAGTCCCGTTATGGTTCTGCTGCGGATATTATGACGGGTGTAAATCAGGAGTCGGTGTGGAGCAGGATTGATTTTACAACCAAAACATTCCATACGCAGAAAAAAACGGAGCGGGAGTATTTCTGCCAGTATCTGCAGGCATGCAAAGCGGATGGAATGGATGTTTATCTGCTGGAATACACTACAGACCATAAACTGATCCGCAGGATTAAGAAGTATTGCAGGAAAAAGAAATATGATTACTATATTGCGGATTCGCTGGAGCTGGGTATTTAATACAATGTGTTTTTAAATTTGACTTTAAAAAGTAGATATAATACAATTACATTGTTGAAAAAATGCTGCTGGTACAGCTGGAAGAGCTTCATAAAGTTGTCACCGCTGTTCCAGTGAAATAACAGGAGGATTAGAACCATGGGAGTACATTCCATAGATGCAGAGGATGATCAGTTTGCGTATCGTTATGATACACAGTTACTGATCGACAGAAGAGACAGGGATCTTGACGAGGATGAGATCGCAGATTACATCACGGAAAATTTTGAGGGAAACAGCCTGATTGCGGCTGGAGATGAGGATCTGGTCAAGATTCATTTCCACACGAATGAGCCGTGGAAAATTCTGGAATACTGCAATACGGTTGGAGAAATTTATGACATCGTGGTCGAGGATATGATCCGGCAGGCAGCAGGGAAGCAGGGATAACCGATACAGAATACTATAGTGTGATGCTGGAAATGAAAAGAGGTGCTGTCGCATCAGTAAATGATTGATATTTACTGGGCGGCAACATCTTTTTTCTTTTGATGCCATGAAGTATAGAAGGCCTTCCTTAAATGAACTTTAAATGTTTTATACTCTTTAGAAAAACTTTATTTGTCCCAGGGATCCGGTTGCGTTACAATAATTACAGATAGTGTCAAATGGACGGAGGTGGCGATATGGCAAACACAACCAAGCTGGCACTTGAGGCGTCTTTAAAAGAACTTTTGCGGACAAAACCGATCGACAAGATCACAATCAACGATCTGACGGAACACTGTGGCATCAGCCGCATGACGTTCTATTATCACTTTAAGGATATTTATGACCTGGTGGAATGGGCATGTGTGGAGGACGGAACGCGTGCTTTGCAGGGAAAAAAGACGTATGACACCTGGCAGGAAGGAATTGCGCAGATATTTGAGGCAGTATTGGAAAATAAGCCATTTATTATGAATGTATACCATGCGGTTGCCCGCGAAAAAGTTGAGCAGTATCTGTACAAGCTGACGTATGAACTGATCGTAAACGTCGTGGAAGAAAAATGCAAAGGCATTGCGATTGCGGACGAGGATAAATATTTTATTGCGGATTTTTACAAGTATGGATTTGTTGGTATCATGCTTGACTGGATCGACAAGGGCATGCATGAGGATTACCATAAGATCGTTATGATGATGGGAACGGCACTCGACGGGAATATTGCGCGTTCGATCGAGAATTTTAAACAGAAATAAAAATTAATCAAAATGCCTGAAATGATAAAAATTTTATCATTTCAGGCATTTTGTAAATGGTATCTTTGCACAGAGATGGTAAGATAATCATATCGTATTTGTTTCATAAACAATCGGTCAAGTTGCAGGTTTTATGATTTTATGGAAATTGATTTTGAAATGAATCAGAGACCTGCAGCGAAGAAACACTAAATGAGAAACAGCCAATGAAACAGAAAGGAGATTTTTCTATGTCAAATAAAAATAAGAAATTAGGACTTGGAATCGCAGCAGTTGCAGCAGCCGGTGCAGGACTTATATATGCTGCACAGAAAACCAGCCAGCAGAAAGTAAAGAAGATCGCAAAGGCAGCACCGCCGGTTGATTACCGCAACACCGAGCGCGGAAAATATGAAAAAAACAGCAAAGGCATTTATTATACCAACGGAAACTATGAAGCATTTGCCCGGCCAAAGAAACCGGAAGGAGTCGATGACAAAAATGCATACATTGTCGGAAGCGGACTTGCAGCACTCGCAGCGGCTTGTTTCCTTGTCAGAGACGGTCAGATGCCGGGTTCCCATATTCATATTTTAGAGGCAATGGATGTGGCAGGCGGTGCCTGTGACGGAATTTTTGATCCGACACGCGGCTATGTGATGCGCGGCGGCCGTGAGATGGAAAATCATTTTGAATGTCTGTGGGATCTGTTCCGCAGCATCCCCTCGCTGGAAGTGGAGGGCGCATCCGTGCTGGATGAATATTACTGGCTGAACAAGGAAGATCCAAACTATTCGCTCTGCCGTGCAACCGAAAACCGCGGCGAGGACGCACATACGGATGGAAAGTTTAACTTAAGCCAGAAAGGCTGCATGGAAATCATGAAACTGTTCATGACAAAAGATGAGGATCTCTATGACAAGACCATTGAGGATGTGTTTGATGAGGAAGTCTTTGACTCGACCTTCTGGCTGTACTGGCGCACCATGTTTGCATTCGAAAACTGGCACAGTGCACTGGAAATGAAACTGTATTTCCAGCGGTTTATCCACCATATTTCCGGGCTGCCGGATTTTTCCGCGCTGAAATTTACACGCTACAATCAGTACGAATCCCTGATTCTTCCGATGAAGAAATATCTCGAAGATGCCGGTGTAGAGTTCCAGTTCAATACTGAAGTAACGAACGTAATTTTTGATATCAAAGATGGAAAGAAAGTGGCAAAAGCCATTGACTGCAAAGTAAAAGGGGTAGAGACCGGAATCGTCCTGACAGAAAACGATCTGGTATTTGTCACAAACGGAAGCTGTACGGAAGGCACGATTTACGGCGATCAGAACCATGCACCAAACGGTGATGCCGAAGTGCGGACCAGTGGCTGCTGGAGCCTGTGGAAGAACATTGCAAAACAGGATCCGGCGTTCGGACATCCGGAAAAATTCTGTTCCGATATCGCAAAGACCAACTGGGAGTCTGCAACCGTTACCACATTGGATGACAAGATTCTTCCATATATTGAGAAGATCTGCCAGCGTGATCCGCGTAGCGGAAAGACCGTTACCGGAGGTATCGTAAGCTGCAAAGATTCCAGCTGGCTGTTAAGCTGGACGATCAACCGTCAGGGACAGTTCAAGGAGCAGGACAAAGACAAAGTCTGTGTATGGGTATACGGTCTGTTTACTGATGTGCCGGGTGATTTTATCAAGAAGCCAATGAAAGAGTGTACCGGTAAAGAGATCACAGAAGAGTGGCTGTACCATCTGGGTGTGCCGGAAGATCAGATTGAGGATCTTGCAGAGCACAGTGCCGTCTGCGTACCGACCATGATGCCGTATATCACCGCATTTTTCATGCCAAGAACAAAGGGAGACCGCCCGGATGTTATTCCGGATGGCTGTGTCAACTTTGCATTCCTCGGACAGTTTACCGAGACGCCGAGAGATACCGTATTTACAACCGAGTATTCGGTGCGTACTGCAATGGAAGCGGTCTACGGACTGCTCGATGTGGACCGTGGTGTGCCGGAAGTATGGGGCAGTGTCTACGATGTGCGTGAACTGTTAGACAGCAGCGTGAAGCTGATGGATGGCAAGTCTCCGCTGCAGATGGATCTCGGACCGCTCAATGTGATCAAGAAACCTCTTTTGAATAAAATCAAAGGAACCGTGATTGAAAAATTGTTGCGGGATCATGATATATTGCGTGATGGAATGATTTAAAATGAAATTAGACAATACAAAAGAAGAGGCAGGCTGCCTCTTCTTTTGCTGTAAATATGTTTATGATTCATATTCTTTTTGTAATTCTTTTTCCAGTTCTCTTGGGCGAAAATCTACGCCTCTGGAAGAATCGGAATCCGGATCATCTCCGAAATGATAATCATTTCCCGGAAGAATTGCATTTAACACAATACCTACGATTGCTGCAATCGCAAGTGAAGTCAGTGTGATGGAAGTTCCTGCGATAGTAAAAGTAAGTCCATCGGAGAAACCAAGTCCGCTGACTAAGATGACACCTGCGATAATCAGGTTACGTGATTTTGTGAAGTCTACATGATTTTCCACTACATTACGCACGCCGATGGCAGAAATCATACCATAGAGAATGAAGCTGACGCCACCGATGATGGAATAAGGCATAGTCGCGATAATCTGAGCAAACTTAGGAATAAAACTAAGGACAATCGCATATATGGCAGCGAGACGAACAACCTTTGGATCATGGACACGGGAAAGTTCGAGTACACCGGTATTCTCACCATATGTGGTGTTGGCAGGTCCACCAATCAAAGCGGAGAAGGAAGTTGCAAGACCGTCACCAATCAAAGTACGGTGAAGTCCCGGATCTTCCAGGAAGTTCTCACCAACGGTTGCGGAGATCGCAGACATATCGCCGATATGCTCCATCATGGTTGCGATGGCAATCGGTGCCATAACAAGAATGGCAGTGAGGTTGAACTTTGGCAACTGGAAAGGTGGGAGTCCGACGACAGCAGCGTCTGCAACAGTCTTAAAGTTAAAGATTGCATCTCCGTTTGGATTTGTAAATCCTAGGAAATGGAGTGCCAGAGCAAATACATAGGAGACAACTACACCCATAAGGATTGGAATGATCTTAAACATTCCCTTGCCCCAGATATTAAAGATAATAATGGTAGCTAATGCGACAATTGCAATCAGCCAGTTGGTAGAAGCATTTTTTACAGCAGATGGCGCAAGGCTTAATCCGATACAGATAATGATTGGTCCGGTCACAACTGGAGGAAGAAAACGCATCACGCGCTTTACCCCGATCAGTTTAATGATCAGTGCAAGAATCAGATAGAGAAGACCGGCAACAAAGATACCGCCGCATGCATATTGCAATTTCTCTGAATCTGGCATATTTGCAAAAATACCGGATTTGAGATTTGCGATACTTAAAAATCCACCCAGGAATGCAAAGGATGAACCAAGGAAAGCAGGAACTTTCAGTTTGGAACATAAATGGAAAAACAGAGTACCGAAACCGGCACAGAATAAGGTTACCTGAATGGAAAGAACCTGATTCCCACTTTTAAAGTAGCTGTTTACCAGCATTGGAACAAGAATGGTTGCACCGAACATGGCAAACATGTGCTGCAGACCGAGCAGCAGCATTTTTGGAATGCCTAAGACGCTGGCGTCCTTAATGATGTCTTTTTTCTGACTCATTTGTATAACTCCTCCTTAAAATAAATTATTTATACACTAACATCTGTTTTGACATAAGGTTCAGAACAGATTGTAGTTTCTCCAATGACATCCAGATAGAAATTAGCCATGGTCTGCGCCTGATAAGGAGCAACCCATAGATAGCCGACCCAGAGTGTGAGCGCGGATAAAAGATGTAATCCCACAAAACTCAGGATAAGATAAAACAGACGGCCACGATGTCCTTTCATAATACCGTGACTCACTTTTAAAGCCTCCGTCGGTCGCATTTGCGAGTGGTCGATGACCAGATACAAAGAGAGTGCATACTGTAATTCCACAATCACGAGCAGGACGATGCTTATAATGGTAAGTACAGAAAAAATAATAATATTATAGAGAGTAAATCCCTTGAAAAACATAAGAAACATGCCTGCAATCATAGGAATCACTGTTGGAATGGTGATGAGCACCATAAGCAGTCCGGTAAGAATGTACCGGTCCGGATGATTCGAAAATCCATAGAAAAGCATATTAAAAGAATAAGGCTGCTTTCTTGCCATCGACAGATGTACGCGGATGACACCTGCGGATAAGATCACGGTGACAAGAGAAATTAAAAAATTTGCCACATAGAAAACAATGGTCTGAGACAGCATCTGATGCGTGTCCTGTAACATGGAAAACGGGAGTTCCAACACAAGTGGGAGAAGCGTTGCCGCGAGGGAAACACCCATCGGAATTCCAAAATGGCCACAAAGATTTTGTCTTGCGATGCGTTTCAGTTCTTTGCCTGGTTTATTCATAGAAAAGGCTCCTTTAAATCTGTTTTTGTTTTTGCTATAATGAATCATTATGAAGACGAATGAAATTTACGATAAATGTTTTTACATCATAGGCTGGATCGGCATTGGTGCGCTGACAGTCCTCTGGATCATCTGGAAAGCAGGATTCTTCAGCGGGCTAACAATCCCTCCATGCACATTGCACAGTATTACGGGATATTACTGTCCCGGCTGTGGTGGAACCCGCGCCGTGCGCTTTTTGCTGCAGGGGCATGTGCTAAAATCCCTTTATTACCATCCAATCGTTGTATATACGGCCATTTTTGGCAGCTGGTTTATGATTTCCCAGACGATACAGAGGTTGTCCAAAGGAAAAATCGCAATCGGTATGCGCTACCGGGATATCTATCTGTGGATCGCACTTGGGCTTGTACTTGCAAACTGCCTCATCAAAAATCTGGTGCTTGCAATGACCGGATATGCCATGATGTGACATGTCGTCTTTTATTGTTGCAGCAGCTGGTTGTAATCGATACCGGTCATGTCGGAGTAGGCTTTGAGAATACCTTCGAGACTTCCGTACTCGTGCAGTGTAAATGCAAACGCCGAAATATAAATGACAGCCGTAAGCACAATTCCGAGAATTCCGAGAATGAGACCGACCTGCGCTTTGGCGCCGTAGCGCATTTGTCCGCCGCGCGACAGAGAAGCCAGAATGATGGCTAATGCACCGCAGGGAATTGCCAGATACAGGCAGGTGCAACTTACGATTGAAATGATTCCAAGAGTCATAGCGGCAATTTCCATACGGTCAGAATGATTGCCGGAAACAGGTTGTCCGTACATGTTGCCGGACGGATTGTACATATTCATGTGTTACCTCCAAAACTTATTGATTTCATTTTATCACTTCATATATAATAGGGAAAGATAAAAATGCCATGAAAGGAAAAATCTTATGGATATTATGAAAAAGATAGCAGCAGAGCTTGGGGT